>Ga0209651_1000013_pt1 | contig 64229 bp, 85 predicted proteins | sample LauGreFBDMM110SN_2_FD_188216 | JGI IMG/M metagenome (GOLD analysis project Ga0209651, IMG submission 188216) | Freshwater lake microbial communities from Lake Michigan, USA - Fa13.BD.MM110.SN (SPAdes) (version 2) | ecosystem: Environmental > Aquatic > Freshwater > Lake | place: Lake Michigan... | reverse complement strand
CTCCCGACCCGCCGACCCTCCCCCTCTCACGCACGAACCCCCAAACGCAAGAGGGGACATCCCCTCCCTACCTGTGCGTCCTCTCCTCGTGCTGTCTGTAAGCCTCCTCAAACTCCCTGTCCTCCGCTGTCTTTACAGGCTTCGGCTTGCTGTCGTTGTCTAGCTTGATTTCCCTCAACAGGTCTCTGACATCAAGCGGTGTCAAATAGTGCTGTTTCATCCACTCTTTCAGACTGGTTTTGTAGTTCATACTTTCGTGTCCTCCTTTGTTGCTAGTCCAAGATAATCGTTCTGGTCTTGTGGTTTGCCCGCTTAAAGATTGCCAGCCTGTTGCGGGGTTGCGTCTTCAGTTCCGCCCATAGCCTTTCAATCGCTGACAGGTCGGGCGTTTCCGCACATACAGGCGAAGCGGGCGAAGATATCCACGCCGAGCCGTTCTCTAGTTCTTCTAGGGTGTATTCGTCCTCTGGTAGTCGAAAACTCTGCCTCGCCAGCTCTAGCCGTGGGTCTTCCTTAAATCCGTTCCACAATGTCTTCCAGTTCGTTGTATTCATACCCTTGCGTCCTTGCCTGTTGCATAAAGCAAAAAGGGGAGGCCGTAAAGCCTCCCCCCTCGCTTCCTTTCTGTGTGGGTTGTTTAGTATTCGCTCGCCAGCATCAGCGTCAGCACCCTTGCCGTCTTGCTTGTGTCTGCTGGATCTTCCGAGCCGTATTCCATCGCCTTGTCGTAGTAGTCAATTTTCCCGAACAACTTCGACCCCATAAACTCAAAAGCGAAAAAGTCGTGTTCGCCGTAGGGGTCGTCGCCTTCGGTGAAGTCGTTGAAGGTCTGCACCCTCTTAACTAGGGCTTGCCCGCCTTCACGGCTCACCAAGGCACTCACCCCGCTAGTCATTACCCACCGCCCCAAGCCTTTCACCTGTGCTTCAAAAGGCTCTAGCTTGCGGAAAGTGTCGTTTAGGTTTCGTATCTGTTCAGAGTTTGTTGTGTTCATACCTTCGAGTCCTCCGCCGTGGCGGTTTCCCTGTCCCGCAGATAATACTGCTTTTTGAGTTTCTTCTGGTATGCCGTCCAAGGCTTTTGGCCTAAAGCATCCTCCCACGCCTCCGCTATTGTCTCGCCTTCGCCTACCTTCACAAAGCCGAGCCAGTTAGTCAGACCGCTGACCGCTTCGATGATATACCGCTTGCCGTGTTGGTTCATTTGCCTCCTTTGGTTAGTCTCTTAAAAAGTTTCCGCTGTTTGTTTAAGGTCATCGGGTTGCCTCCCTCGCTTCCGCAACTGCCAAACATTCCGCTAGGGTCGGCTCTTGCCAGTAGGCCTTGCTGAAGGTCACCATCCACGCCCGATTGAAGGGGTGACGGATTCCACGAAAGACCATCTCTCCAGCGGGGTGGCTCTCGCACTCGTTGGTCAAAATCTTAAACTTGCCCGACTTCACCGAGCCTTCGATTGTGTAGCCCACCCGCCGAGCCTCGCTTATGTAAGGCCGTAGGGCTTCCAGCGTCATCAGTTTGATAAATGTATTTTCCATTTTTTCTCCTTGTGGCCGTTGGGGTTGAACCTTGGCCGTTGGGGTTAGCTCAACGCCATCTCGCCGACATACGACCCGCTGAAGTCGTAGACTGACAGCGTCAAGTCGGTTGAAGTTTCGTTTTGGGTTTCCGTCCAGTTTAGTTCGTTGTTGTTGCTCATAGTCTGGAGTCCGTGTCTGTTGCCGTTTTAGAGTCTGCTCGCACACACCCGCCCAATCCCACGCTCCACGCTTTCGGGGTCTGTGAGCCTTGCCCCGCAGACAACGCACCGCCCGATTGCCCGCCCTATCTCTTGGCATTGTGCGAGCGTCAGACGCATTGACTCGTCAAGGCTTCCCATCGCACCCCGCACAAAATCAAACTTTCCTGTCTGGGTGTTGAGGGTGAGGGCGTAGAGATGCCCCGCCGATGCTTTCTGGACTCGGTAGACGATGCCCGATGCGTCCCGAAACATTCCCTCTGCCTTCGGGGAATTGGTTGGGGTTGGGTTAGCCTCTTGCCATCTGTCGAGGGCTTGTCGGAAAGCCACCGAATCGGCAAAGCGATGATTTGGCAGAAAGTTTTCTGCAAACCAACGCAACGAGCTGACGGGCATATTTGAGACGGCCACGCCCCGCCACTTCCCAACAGGGCAAAGGGCGGAGCGGTAATCTTCTGATAGTGTGTGTGGGTTGTTCATACCCACGAGTCCGTTGGTGTGTCATTTTTTTATCTCCTCAAGTTGAAAGAGGGTATCCGTTGCCCCTCGCTCCATCTGGAAGGCTTTTCTGATTAGCTTGGCGAGCTTGGGACATATTTGCCCCTTGCCGTGTTCCTTGCCGAATACATCCACAAGTTTCACGGAAACTAATTTCATTTCAGAAGCTGCAGCCAATCGACGAAGGCCATCCCAATCAGAACGCCGAAGGACAGGACGCACCACCATTTCAAAATCTCTGCTAGTTTGTCGTTAGTCATTGGCCTCCTTACTGGGGGTCGAAGGCATCACAATACGCCCTTGCCACTTCTTCGCCCGCATACCAAGCAAGGGCGTTCGGCACTTGGGTATCTGTTCCACGACCCGCCAAGGCCTCCACAATTTCGGACTCGGTCGGCTTGCTGTGCCTAAAGCAACCGAATCCCATAATCATCTCGACCAAACCTACCCCGAACTCCTTTGCCTGTGCCGAAGCCATTTCGAGAATCTCTTTTCTGTTCCGCTTGGCGAATGGTTCGGTTTCCGAGTAATAGATGAAGCCGTTAAAGCCTCCGTCAATCCCGCCTCGGCAAATATCGGGGGCGGATTCCTTGAAGGATTCCCAGCCACCCATCTGACGGACTACCGAACGCACAAGGGATTCGGGAATGTTGGTTGAGTCGATGAGGTTCACGAGACTTGGTCTTTTTGTTTTTGTCATAGTCATATCTTGGAGTCCTTGCGTGTTGCGTAAATGTTTCGGGGTGTAAGAGTCTTTCAGTTTTTTCGGATTACGCCTTCCCCAAGGCTTTAAGTGTTTTTTGGGCTATGCACTGATGCAGGGATTCAATGGTTATCATAACCTTTGCCGAGTCGAATTCCTTTTGCCTGTCACACTCTCCCGCAAAGTCGGCGAGGAGTTGGAAAGTATCCGCCAACAGGGAAAGGTCGGGTGCGTGGATTTCGTGTTCCCACCGCCACTTCTGGTCGGGGGTTGCTCGGTGTTGCGAGTCCTTGACGAGGTGGGCGAGGACGGAAAGCAGTAAATCCATCTGGTCTACTGATTCGGTGTGACGCTCGACATCGTCACAGAGTCCAAGGAAAGCCGACCATTCTTTTTGGGAAAATCCCACAAACTTTCTTTTCATCTCATCACCTCCTCTAATTGTTCCGCCTTGGTCGGCATAAGGTCTGCGATGTCAGTTGTCTTGACCGAGAATACCTCTCGGAAAAGTTGGAATACTAAGTCTTGGTTGTCGTTCATATCGTGGAGTCCGTTGGTGTTGCAAAAAAAGTTGGCGGGATGGGCAGAACAACAACGAACGCCCACCCCCGCCAATCAAAAACCCGCACAGGATTAAGGGTTGCATCATCGACCCTACTACTCTCGCAAAAGTCCAGCCTGTGCTTACTTACGGATCACCATTTTACTGGTGACGGAAAGACCAGCTCGACACCCCGCCCACTCCTTACTGACTTCTGGATTAAATCCAATCGTCTAGCTGGAGCAACCGACAGGCCGCCACCCTTATCCGCTTAACTTATCTGGGTTTTTGAAATCCTATATGGAAAAACCTTTCTTGGTCTGGGCGACCAGATCATCCACCAGCTCGTTAAACTGGTCTGGGGTCACAGATTCTTTTCGTGTTGCGGGTTGCCCGCCCCACTCGGCCAGAATCCATAACAGGCTTTCCACTTGGTTAATGTTTAGCGAAAAACTAAACAGGGAAGGCTTTTCCTCAGTATGTGTCGCAAGGGCGATCATACGACCTCCTCAAACTTCACCAGCTTGCAACCCTCTGGGATCGTTTGCTTCTCGCCCTCTTTTGCCCCGCTGATCTGCTCTAGGACTTGCAAGAGCTTCTCGGTAGAGGGACACCACACGGATTGCCAAGATGAGAGGAATAGGTTGCCAGTTGAAACAAGCCACCCGCTTCCATTGTAAGCATCCAAATGGTTTTTGGATACTTCGACCATCCGCTCTCCGATTGTCATTTTGTAGACCAAGCTCATTGTCTTGCCTCCAAGGTTCTGACGCTAGAAAAGAAGATGCGGATGAGAATGTCTGCATCCTCCAAGCCTTGACGCACCGCCAAGCCGTCACAGGGAATACTCGAAGCCTTGATAAGCTCCAAAGCCCTGCGGGTAATCCGAATCTCGGTCAAGCACGCACGGAACTTCTCGGCGAACTCCTTGGCAGAAGGAGACCCCTCGGCCTCGCCGTGACGGAAATACATCGCCGTGGCAGAGCGGAGCAACATCTCGGAAAGATGTCCACCAGCCCGATCTTCGGGAAGGGAGGCAGAGATCCCCAGCATATTGCTGGTGAATGTCAGAAGCCTGTCCTTCAAGTCTGGGGAGCGGTGTGTGGGGGGTTGCGGTTGTGGAGTAGATTTTAGTTTGGTTGTCATAGGTTGTAGTCCTTTCGTGTTGCTATTTGACAAAAGTGTTTTCTTTTACCAAATAAGATATGATTTCGTTGTAGTCTGTTGCGGGTGTGTCCGTGAAGTTGTAATAGAAATGAACTGGTGTCTTTTTCTTAAAGGCATAGGCCACCACCTCGAAGGGCGACCTGAATCCATCCCAATCTCGTTCGCCAGTTTCAAAATATCGCTGATACTTCTTCGCAAAGTCTGAATGTTCTTTAATAAACTTCTTGGTGAAGTTGTAACGCTTCCTGCAATCTCCAAACTTGAGGTGTATGTAGTTGTCCCTTGTTCCGTAGTAATTTATTGTTTTCAAACTTATTGTTTTCATATTATGGAGTCCTCTGGTGTTGCTAGTGTCCGTTGAAGATGACGCAGAACTCTTTCTTTTTGCCGTTGTCCCGCTTCTCGATGGCTTCAAGCAGGGATAACGCCCACTCAAAGCGTCTGTATGGGCGGTCGTTGTCGCCGTAGTCTAGCACCTTCACATCCTTGCGAAGGGCTTCGATGACTAACCTTGTGGGAATAGGCGTAGGCTTGTCTCCGCAGACATCTTCTGTCACTTCTTTGTCGTTCTCATACCAGTACAGGAGAGCCTTGCCTTTTGTCATATAATCTCCAGCCAGTCTGCCGACATTTGATTCACCGCACTTGCACAGATCAATGACGCACTCCTCGTTGAACCAACGCTGGCCTCTCTTATTTTTGAGAATGTCAGTTTCGGGAACTTTCCCGACCTTCATATATAATTCATATCCCATATTTTTTAGTTTCCTTTCTTTGTTATGGAGTCCTCTGCTGTTGCTAACTTTTCCAAACGACCCATCCGACAAACACAAGGATGAGGAGGGATAGGGTTATAAAGAGCCATTCTTCGTTGGGGGTTAGGGTTGCGATCATTTGAGCAACTCCTTGAGCTTGGGGATCTGGTCGATGGCGTGGAGTAGGGCGTGTTCGTGCTTGGTTGGGCAAACTCCAGTTTTCTTGTTTGGCTTATCTCCAAGGGGTTGATAGGGATAAAAACTCCCGCCGAACCAAGATGCGATTCCCCAGCAAAGCCTGTCCTTGCCTTTAACAGGCCAAGCCTCTCCCTTTTGTAACAAATGAAGTTCGATGTGTCCCTCGTAGCTTTTTGGCACATATCCTGTGGCATAATATCTGACCCTTGGATTGCCGTCTGGGGAAAACCAGATAGCAATCGAGCCGTCATCGTTTTTCTGAACTTTGGTGTTGGTGTATTCCATATTAGATAAACCTATCCTTTGCCCAAAATCTGCATTCCGCATCGGGCGAGCGGGTTTGTGTTTCATATTTGGAAAGGGGGTGTTTGCAGACCACTCCCTCCCATACCACTTCTTTTCTCAAAGCATTGACGGCCTTCATCGTCTCAATCGCTTGGACGGCCTCGGACTGCGTGAAGCTGGGTAGGCGGAGGAAACGACCTTTGGGAATGTCATCCCAAGGACACTCCAGAAGCACAGAGAGCCAGTCTCTGCGTTCGGCGTAAGTCCCATCGCCCACGACATCTAACAAGAGGACTGACCCAGCTCCTGTCTTGGTGCGTCGGCCAAGCAACTCGCAATCCAGCCAACGCACAGCTCCGAAGTTGTATCCGTCGCCCCGCACGACTGACATCACTTGGGAGGCCATCGAGAAAGGTTTGCCGTGTCTTGACCACACGACCCCATCTTGAAGATCTACCAAGCAACGCCAGCCGTTTGCCTTTGGCTCGAAAGCCCAATTTGAAAAGGCTTTGTTCTGACTCGCCCCTCTGCAACTAAATGGTCGCAGGGGGTAAGTCAAAAAGGGCATACGCCGTTCAAGCAACATAGATCCTCGCAGGGCATACGGCCTGTAACGCCATATTCTGTTCGGGGGTGAGGAGCTTGTGACGCTCGGTGTGGAACTGCTCGGTGGGTTGGATGCCAGCCTTGATCGTGACAGCCTCGCCACCACCGCACTTGGCGACCAAGTCCCGAAGCCCATCGACGAATGCTTGAGCCGAGCCAGCGGGGAGCTTTGCACCCTCGACTTTGAAATCGAAGGTCTGACGGAAGCCCGACAAGGCAACCTTCTCGCCAACGATGGCAACGAGGGGAGCAGTATCCGTCACCACAGGATAAATCCTCGCACAGGTGATTCGGGCGATAACATTGTCGCCGAGCATCTCTGCCGTGGATGCGGGTTCTTGGCCTTGCGAAGCCCGCTGATTGTTGAGCTTCCAGAACTCTTGGGAAGCGTGTTCAAGGAGAATACCCTTGGTTGCCTTGAGGACTCCCTCGGCACTCTCAAAGGAGGCCTTGGCTTCCACGAAGCTAGTCACCGCCTCCGCAGGGCAGGGGATGATAGGCTTCTCGGTTTTCTTCTTCTTTTCCGTCGTCGTTGTGAATCCAGTTAGGTTGATGTTCATAAGGTGTAGTCCTTTGGTGTTTCGATTATTCGTCGTCCTCAGAATCCCAGCCCGAATCGTCTGTATTGATTTTGATGCTTCCAAAGTGGAGAACGCCGTCATTGTTCCAGCACAGGGTTGGGGACTTGAACTCAACCTCCCTGTTTTCGTGTTCCCTGCCTCCGTAGGCCACAGGGACAAGCCCGATCAACCCAGCATCGACCCCATATTTTCTCCCACCCTTGTCGAAATAGACTCCGTCTCCGTGTTTTGTGCCAAAGGCAAGGATCTGGTATCCGCCGACCTCGCCCACAGGGTTGCGGAAGTAGTCGCAGTTTTCGAGCAGGGGAATCCAATCATCATCACGGATGACATAGCAAGGATCGCCCAAGTAATAGCGACCAGCGGGAATAGTAACTTCAAAGGAGGTTTTTGTTTTTATGATTGTTTTCATATCTGGGAGTCCTTTGGTGTGGCTAAAGGATTTCCTCTGCTTCCAAGATTTTGGATGGCGTGAGGATGACCTTCCAGCGGGGGTCTTTTTTGTATTCGTAACAGGGGCGGAGGGTTTGGCCGTGGCCTTTGAGTCCCAGCCAGCGGGCAGGGGAATAGGCTACATAGTCTCCGTTGGGCAAGGCCTCCTCGATCTTGTAGAAAAAGACCGCACCCTTATCGTCTGTGATCCTGTATTCGACCCCGCATTTTAGGATCAAGCCCAGGAGAAGCGTCTGGAGGAGTAGCTTCATTGAATCTCCTCCATCTCGGATTGCGGGATCCAAGTCTTGTTAAGCCTGTTCCAAGAAGTGTCCTCGGCGGCCTTTGGTGGACGGATGAGCTTGGCCTCGGATATGTCGAGGGCAGACATAAGGATCTGTTCCTTATTCCAAACGATGATGGGAATACGCCCGCTGTTATACCCGACTATCTTTTTTGGGCGACGAACGACATAGTCTCCGTCTGGGGTGACTGCATCGACCTTGCAGAAGGTAGACCGCCCAGAAGTGTGGGTGATCTTATACTCGCCACCGATGGCAAGGATGATGGCTAGGAACAAGGGGAATAGGCGGTTCATACTTCCACCAGCCCATCTCGCTTGTTCCAGTAATGAACCTTATCGGAAAAGGAGAAGTGCCTTAACAGATTATCTGGGTTCTTTAGTGGAGGCTTGTAGTCTGCATACTTGCGAAGGAAGCCGTAGGCCGTGTGGTAATCGACCATCAGAAGCATAGAGATTTCCCCTGCGTGGTAGCCTCTTTTGTAAAGCTCGATGGCTTTGATTTGCCAGTCCTTCACGCCAGATCCCTCATTGTCATTACGCCCTCGGCATCGTTGTAGTCACGAGGCTCGTGGGGATCATTGACCCGCTGTTTGAACAGGTACTCCCATCTGACGCCGTCGCCTTCCTCGCCTGTTTCCGTGGAGTAAATGTCGCTCTCCTCGGCAAAGTAGGCGTAATGATATTTCTTGTGGTTGTTGGGGAACATTTGACGGATGCCACGCTCAAGGATTTGGCGAACAGCCTCCCTGTCGTGCTTGGCGTCAATGGTTAGGCTTACATCTATTTGGAGTCTTACTTCTTGTTTCATTATTTTTTGCCAAAAGCCTTGTCTAAGGCCTTGTTGAGGGATGGGTTTCTGGCAAAACCGCCCTCATCCCTGTCGAGCGGAAACGAATCGCAGATTGCGTCTCCCTTGGTTTCGTCAAACCAGCTACGGACTCCGTCCTTAATATCTGCCAGCAATTCGCAAGCCTGTTTCTTGGTTAGGGATTCATCCCTCCGCTGTTTGGCGATGTCTTGGACATCTTCCCAAGTGATTTCAAACTTGATGCTGGTCATTTGGAGACCTCTTCCCACTTGGTGGTATTGCCAAGAAGCTCTTCTTTGTATTGATGCTCGTAGCAAGTCCCACCGATAACGATTGAATGTGCGGATCCTTGCCAGCCTCCGTGGATTAGTCGGTTAATGATGGGAACAAGGTCTGGGGACATAAAGCCATAGGCCAAGGCATCCGATGGGGATGAGGTTTGGGCGATATCGACCCAGACGAGGTCGGTGGTGTGTTTCGGGGTGGGTTTTAGTTTGGTTCGGTTTTTTGTTTTCATATAGTGGAGTCCTTTCGTGTTCCTAAAATTGCATTTCACGGATTGGCCTCGAAGAACGCTTGAGCAAACCCAGCAGGGGTGAGGGATCTCAGTTCCTTGGTCTTCTCGCTGTTGCCACCCAGCTTCGCCCACATCCACGAACCCTTCTGACCCTTGGAGTTGGTATACATAATCGGACGTACGGGATTGCGTACAGGAGGCATCTTGAACTTGCCCCACAGACCAGTTTTCTTGGTGTAAGGATCGCCGTACTGCCAAGGCTGGAAATAGGTCGGGCCGAAGTATTCCATTTCGGGGAAGAGGCTGTTGATGCGACCCACAGGATTCTCGATGACCCACCACTTGGGATCTGTCTTCTGGATAATCCACATTGTCTTGTGGAGTAGCTTTAACCCCTCGGAGGTGCGTCCGTCTTTATCCTTGGCGGAAAAGTGCCTAGCCCCAGAGACGCAGAAGTGAGTGCAGGGCGGGGCGGCCAAGATGCCGTGGATCTTTCCCCACTTGGCGAGCCGAGCCTCGGTGATGTCTAAAACATCGTCGCCGTGCTTGATGTCTACTTGGATCGTTTTGTAGCCAGCCTCGTGATAAGGCCGTGACCACGCACCAGAGTAGTCGAATAGTGACAGGATCGTCACCGACACCCCGCCTCTTTGATAAAGATTTCGCCCTTGGAGTACTCGACCTCAACAACAGGAGTCTTCGGGGAAGACTTGGAGATATGATCCGCAAAGGTTTCAGTTACAGCTCCACCGCTGATGTCGATGATTGGCTTCTCGCCCTTGCCAGAGACCTTGAAATTGCCGTTCGGGTTAAGGATGAGCTGAATGGCACCCCTTGGATTAAAATCCGTGTATCGGTCATACCGAGTGCCGACCTCGAACCCCGCCTCCACGAGGCGTTTGCCTTCCAGCCAGATACGGCTCGTTCCCTTGCCGTGGTTAGTTCCGATTATGGTTAGTTGTGTTTTCATAAGTCAGAGTCCTCTCGTGTTGCCGATTTGAATTGGCTGGATTGCTTGTTTCGGTGCGTACCCCTGTGCCGTCGGCGCACTTGTGGGGCATCCTTCTTCGCCCAGAACAGGGTCTTGTTTGCGTGGTCGTAGGAGATGATCTCGCCAGCACCCTCCCAGAGTCGGATGTAGTCCAAGTAGGCCTGTGCCAGCTTTAAGTCGGGGAAGGGGATGCAGTAGCCGTCAATGGAGACGTGCCACTTGTCAGCGATGTATTTCAGTATTCCAACTTGGGTCATGGGTTGGAGTACGCATCTGTTCCAAAAGCTATGCGTCGCCTATACGCAGAAACCTTTTGGCTTATTTGAGGGAGTAGCCAATTTTCAACTCATGGCATTTAGCGCAACACCATCGGGCTGGCTGGGAGCGGGTTACACCCTCTCGGGTAGCGGAACTACAGCGGCAATCAATTTTGGGATCAGTGGGAATACAAACGAAACACTTCCCGAGATTACAGCTGCGGAAGCCAACGCAACGACTGGCGACATCCGAAAGATTTACTACGGAATAGTTGAAAAGCTTTTCCAAGCCTACTTGGCCAAGGCCACAGCAGACAGACCCAACAGGCTGTCTTTAAGCAAAAGCTCTAACGTGGATTCCACAACTGGACTAATCACCACCAGTTACACCATTCAGTTTGTTCTGGCCGCTAGTGGGCTGGATGTAACTACTGAATCCGCTTAATTTTTCCACCTTACGCTTGACCTCGCTTTTCGTGAGGGTACAAGAAAAGGTGTGAAATTATATCAGATAGAGGGAATTCCCTCACTTGAGCAGTTGAAGAAGGAACATCCCTTCACCATTTCTGGAATACTTACCGAGGATGAGAGCCTTGTGGCTTTAGTCGGGCCGAATGTAGAAAGCCAGACTTGGACGGCGATGATCTCGATTAAGAAGAATACAGATACTTGGTCAACCAGAGCCTTCCTGTGGTGTCACCTAGATCCAATGGGGATCCTTTACGAGAAGTGGGGAGCTGATGTCGAGCCGCCGTTCCAATGGGGGAAAATGAAACAGGCACCAGGACACGGACTGGAATGGCAGATCGAGGAGAGTGCAGGGGACATGACAGACGCTTTAGACAAGACCCTTACGAGCATCACCAAATGCAAACAGGGGACTCGTTTGGCTATGGCTCACTTAAAAGCAGAGGCCGTCAGACTCCAAGCAAGCCGAGTCAGTCTTAATTAAAGAATCGTAATCAACTGGGAGGCTTCCAGTAGTTTGAGCTTCGTACTCTTCTCGCCTTTTGGGCCAAGGATAAGGCCACGACCACCTACCTTGGTTTTGCCGACAAGGAACTCGCCCTTGTGCCGTTTCGATGGTTCTTTGACGCTCCAGTCTTCGTCCACAAACAAAACATCGCTACCAATTCCAATAGCCTCGATGTAGCCGCCGACCAGATTCTGGATCCCAGCCAGATCACCCTTAATCTTAATTTCGCTAATTGCTGGCGTCGCCTTTGGATCTATTAAAATTGCTCTCATTGCGTAAGCGTCCTTTTCTGTTTCGCAACTTCAATAAGTAATCATTTAATATGTCGTGCATCAAGACAGATAGGGTAGTCCGTTTTTTAATTGCGTGTTCCCGCAGCCTCTCCTTGAGGAGAGTTGTAGCCCAGAATCCCATGAACTTTCGGGCTGGATGACGCTTATTCGGCATTTCTACGAGTACCCAATCTTGGGCATGCAGGGCAACACCAATATGATGGTGTTCAACACCTTGCGGTGTTTTACACCTTTTTAATTACTACCTATTTGAGCATTTGATAAATTAACTACTCCTTGGTTTTATTCCTCAGTTATGAGGTTAATTTCGGTGCATCCATCTTATAGCCACGAGGAGACACGGGGGTGGTGTTTAAGTCCTATAAGTCATGGGTTTATGAGGATAGCGCACGGGATAGTACCCGATTGTATGAAGAAATTAAGGTATTGTCCATCTCGGAGCGTAGCGGGGGAGTCGTGGGGGCAAATAGCCGTCGGCTTCAAAGCTGGAGCAGATTGTATCATTACGCATGTAGATGGCGGTTGGTATGCCAAGTCGGAGAGGGGGACTAACACATATCCCATCCACCACGAGGCGCAGATAGAGTCGGAGTTCCAGCCTGTCCTCTCTTGCTGGCGAGGCTCTAGGAAGGGCTGTGCGGACTGCTCCAGAGCCTGTCCAGACATCGATCCCGCAGTCAAAGCGAGGCGTGAAGCCCTAATGTCGCCAGCTGTCGTGGCCTCCCAGAGGGCTCGAAAAAGAATTGAAAGATTTTTGGTGACAACTGAGGTCGGTGTAGCAATGTCTGGGAGATGCACTTCAGAAAAAGTTTCCAGTCTGATGAAAATTCTCGGTGCAAAAGGTGGGAGATCTCGCAGTGAAAAGAAGCGTCTCGCCGCAAAAAGAAACATCCTCAAAAGGTGGGCTACCAAGCGATCAGAATGAAATTCGATACAATATTTATGGCAAGCAGAAGAATCTGCTTGGTATCGACTGCGTCATCTCCGAGAGCGAATTACGAGTAGCAAGCGAAACAAAATCCGAACCTCTTAAAAATTTTTGGTCAAATGTATCGGTTGGTAATCGCAACTCCTTAAAAGGAATCTCCTCCTCAGTCCTCGCAAAACGACTGGGCTTTTCTCTCTGCCAAGTTTTCGAGTTGATCGAAGCTGGCTCAATTATTTGCCGTAACGGACTTATCCCCGAGGAGGAGGCCGAACGCCTTCTCCAACCCAAAATAGAAAAAGTATAGGAGAACCATGAGCCAAGAATTAATGACACAGGAGCGATACAATCAGTTGACTGACCCGACTGCTCTTCATCGCCGTTCCATTGAAATAGCCAACGCCGTCCGTGAGGGCGTGCTTGGTCAAACCATCGAAATCCAAGGAAAGAAATATATTCAAAGTCCAGGTTGGGCGATGATGGCGAACGCATTTGGATTTGTGGTCAGCGGAGGCGAGGTAAAGAAGGAGGGAGAAGGGTTTGTTGCCAAGGCCTACCTAAAGCGTGTCGATAACGGAGTTGTGGTAGCAGAGGCGGAGGGATTCTGTGACCGCACAGAAGCACGCTGGAAGTCAGCCCCCGAGTACGCAGTACGCAGTATGGCCCAGACTCGTGCGGCCTCAAAAGTTTGTAAGATGGCCTTGGCCTCTTGCGTGCCTTTGATGGGAGTAAAGAACCTCTCTGTCACCCCAGCCGAAGAAGTTCCAGAAGGTGGCTTCTCTTCTTCCTACGCAACCACAGCCCCTGTGAAGATCATCTCCTCTCCAGCTCCCAAGCTCGAGATCGTGGAAGAGAAGGCGTTGAAGAAGGACTTTGCAGAGGCAATCGTGCGTGAAGCGAAGGCCTTGCCGAAACGTGATCCCAACGCCCCGACTCGTGACATGGCTATGACCTTTGGAAAATATAAGGGTCTGACCATTCGCCAAGTTGCCAAGGATGAGGAAGGTCTCCGCTACCTAGAGTGGCTGGCACGACAGGAGCTGAAACTCGCCAACGACGGCAAGCCCTTCAAAAAGGACATCGAGCGGAACGAGATCATTGCCGAAGTGCTTTTAGAAAACCCCGAGAAACCGCAAGGAGGAGGCGATGAATCTGATGATCTCCCCTTCTGAATTCTCGCTTTGGAAAGAGATAGCCGAATGGATCCACACCATCGTCTTTGTCCTAATAGGCTTAGGGATGGGGGTGTCGGGTCTGGTCTTCTTGGTGGCTTGCTTTTGCGTCCTAATCGACTGGGTGCGGAAGGAGCTGAATTGAAAATCAATAAAATGAAGACCGCCTCCATCAAGGAGGCCATCGACAGGCTTGAGGCAATGCGAAGCGGAAAGTGGACGGCTGAACAGGACAAGAAGACTTGGACTGAATTCCCGAAAGGTCGGGAGACTGGAAGCCTCTACTACAAACATCTGCAATTTGAAATACAGGCTAGAGCCTCGGAGGGAGCAATATGACATTTGATGACGGACGGATGGGACTTCCTAGTGCATCAAAGGCGGAGCGGTGGACAAACTGCGTTGGCTCGGTGCAACTAGAGGAGCTGATCCCAGACACAGAAACTGGCCCAGAAGCAAAAAGAGGGGATCGGATTCACTTCGCCTTGGCTGACGGAAAGGTCAATGACCTACCCAACGCCGACGAGGTGGAATGTGCCGAGCTTTTGCAAGAGATGGAAAAGCAAGCCGTAGAGGCCTTCCGCCTTGAGGTCAAAGCCGTAGACGAAACCTTCAATGGTAAGCTGACGGCCAGCAGGGAACAGCGACTTGTTCTGAAGCGTGGGGAAACCCCGCTGATGACAGGGAAACCCGACCTTGTTCTGTGGACGGACACCATCGTTAAGCGTGGTCTGATCGTAGACTACAAGACAGGAATGGGGATTGTTCCCACCGAGAAGAGCCACCAGCTTCGGGTGTTGGCCTTCTTGGCGGCCGACGAATACGGACTTGAGGAGGTCTATGTGACCATTCTCCAGCCCAACAACCCAATCGTCTTACAGAAGATGACTCGGTCAGAGATCCGACTAGAGCGGGAACGCACCCTGTTGTCCTTGGATCGGATCGCCGATAAGTCTGCCTACCGACAAGTTGGTCCTTGGTGTCAGTACTGCAAAGCCACAGGGATCTGCCCAGAAGCACAGGAAGCCACAAAGACCCTCACGACCACAAGCTCGACAGCGGTTATCGATCCCAGCCAGCTCCCAAGGCTTCTGGAGGTCTGCACCCTTGCCGAGAGCGTGATTGAGAATGTTCGCAAGCGGGCGAGGGAGATCCTCGACGCTGGAGGTGAGATTCCTGGTTGGAAGTTAATCAACAGCAAGCGGAGATCCATCACCAGCTCTGCCTCTGCCTATCACCTCATCAAAGAGGCGTTCGGCGAAGATGTGGCGATGGGTGCTTCCTCTGTTTCGTTGACCGATGCGACTAGGAGCTTGGCTTCGAAGGCGGGTCTCAAGGAGAAGGAAGCAAAGGCGAAAATCGAGTCGGTGCTTGCCGACATCATTGAAATGAAAAATTCACAACGACTGATGAGGTCATAAGGAGAAATATGGAAACCACATACGAAAAAATTAAGAAGTTAGTAGCCAACTCGGAGGTCAGCCTCTTGAACGAGCAGATCTGGCAACAGCACAAAACAATCATGTTCCTTGAGGAGCGTGTGACTGGCTTTGAGAGGCTCATCCATGCCTACACGAAGGTCACAATGGATCTGGCAAAAGAGGTTCGCTTTCAGATCACCCTTGAAGGAATGAGAACTACCCCAAGAAAGAGATACGGAAGGTCGCCAGAAGAGGTCGCAAAGCGATGGGCAGAATGGAAGGCCTTGTCAGATGGAGGTATGCCAGCAATTCAGATCGCCAAACGCTACAAGGTGGACAAGGCAACTGTTACATACGCAAAGCGAAAAGGGTACACCGTTGTCCCGCATAAAACCAAAAGCTCCATTCCGCAGAGCCTTATCGGCCACAAGCTTGTTGCCCTCCCTCCAACCCGCAAAGGCCCCCGCAGACAGAAAGATCTACTGAGGATGGTGGCGTGAAGGCAGACGATAAGGCAATCAAGGCTCTTTCGAGCCTAAAGGAATCCAACGCCACGTATCTGGTGTTGGTCGAGTTCCAAGAAAGCCCCGATGTGTTTGTCGACAGCCGTGGAGACCAGACCAAAGGACAGCGAAGTAAGTTTATGCAAGCCCTGTACCACCATTGGGCTGGGCAACCCAAAACAAAGGAGAAAGACGATGAATAGGCCTCAAAAAACTAAACCCGAGGATGTAATTGGATCTGCACGGAAGCAGACGAACTTCTGGCAGAACGTGGTTGCCCTGTACGCCTTCCGATATGGGGCGATGGAGATCACCGAGGAATGTGCTTTTGAAGTGCTAAAAAGCACTGAGCAAGCCGTCGTGGATCTGGACAGGACAGGGGAGAACCTTGTGGTGACTCTTCGGGGTAAAAAACGAAGCGTCTTGCAGAAACTGAAAGCGTGCTGGCAAACATGGAATTCAAACTAAACATCGAACCCAAGACGATTCAGTCTGGTCTTCGCTTCTCTAGCAAGGGCGGTAGGCCAAGGGTGTTCCGTGACTCTTCTTCCAAGGCTTATGTGCGTGAGCTTATTTTTGCCTCAAAGCGGTATGCCAAGGAACAGATCCAAGGGCCACTCCGTTGCGATGTTACTTTTGTACTAAGGCGACCCCAAAGGCTTAAAGCCAATGGCCGTCAGCCAGCTCCAGTCCGTCCAGACAGGGACAACCTATTAAAGCCACTACAGGACGCTCTTACACAAGCGATGTTCTGGGTGGATGACAGCCAGATCGTTGCTGGCGAAACCTTAAAGTTATATGCGGGGAAGACAGAAAAACCCTGCATCGAAGTAAAGATTACAAAACTATGAAATTACCTTGGATTAAATTCTTCCCATCCGACTGGCTCTCAGACGAAAGCCTTCGCTCATGCTCGATTGGAGCAAGGGGTCTCTGGATGGATCTACTGGCAATGATGGCAAAGTCCAATACTCACGGATTCCTGCTGATAGGCGGTAGCCCTGCATCAGTTGAGCAGATCTCTAGGATCATTGGAGAGGATTCCCAGACCACTAGGAAATTGTTAGAGGAGTTGGAGGCCAACGGAGTTTTCAGCAGGGATGAAAAGAATGTCGTGTTTTCAAGAAGAATGCGGAGGGACGAGGCTGTAAGGGAGTCAGATCGGGAACGCCAGATCCGCCACAGATCCAAGACCCCAGAGCCTAAAAAGGAATGTCCCAAAAGGTATATAGCCCCAAAGAGCAAGAAGCCTACTCGTGAAGAGTGGCTTGAGTACGCCAATACCATCAAGGGCTGGAATGCTGGGGATGCGGAGAAGGCTTTTGACTACTACGAAGCCAACGGCTGGAAGGTCGGTGGCCGTACCGCTGTCGTAGACTGGAAAGCCTGTGCTAGGAACTGCGCCCGCCGTTCGGATTCAAATGACATAAGGCCGAAGATCCAAGCCAAGCCAACAAAGTCATCGTGCGACAGCCCTCGGCCAACCCCTATTGACTACAACTCCGTGGATGTGGTCGTTGGTCTAATCGGAACTGCCGTAAGAGAAAGACTTAGTTTGGCGATGCTCCAAGCGTCAACGCCGAAGGCTGTGTGGGAAAGAGCATTCCAAATGGCGAACGCAAATAAGGAGGTCGTATGCCAACCCTAACCACCAGAGAAAAAGTATCCGAACTATCCAAGAAGAAGACCGAGTGGCTCGAAAACGAGCTAAATTCACCAGAGATGCAGAAGACCATTCTGTCTGTGTTAAAGGAGGGTCTGGGGGCAACCAAGTTTCAATGGGACGGACAAAGGCAACAGGCCGACGAGGTCGTGGATTTCCCAACCCGCCTCAAGTCTTGCGAACTGGCATTGGCCTACGCCATCGGACGCCCGATGGAACGCCAGCAGATTATGGTCGCCCATCAACAGATCAAGGATCCCGCAGAGCTGGTGAAAGGATCGCCAGCACTCAAAGAAGCACTTCGAGAGTTACTCGATGAGAAAGAAGAAACCCACACCATAAAGTCACAAAACGTAAAAGAGGTCACAAAACAATGATAAGCCAACAAGATCTAACTACAGGAATGGTCGCGGCCCTCGGGTTGCGAGTAAAGAAGGTGGAAGAACGAGTCGAAGTCCTAGAGGGCAAGCGTCTCATGAAGCCCACCGAAACCGATGACGATCAACTTGAGAAGGAATGTCAGAATGTTGGCGTTTCGATGGACATCGTCCTACGCCACGACCGATATGGCGTTGGAGCTGATGCCCGATACCAAGTCGCTCGCAATCTTAGCAAGCTGGGCTGGGACACTCGAAGGATCTCTAGGGTTCTTCGGCGTTCAGTTCGCTCAATCCAGAGGATGATATGAATCTCAGCATGTGTGAACTAGACATTCTTTTATTCGTTCTGGAAAACGAGACCGTGCGGAGAGTGTTTATTAAAGAAGCCCGCAGTTGGGATCATAGCCTTGCAGATGCAAGGGCTATGCACCTCAACGTGCATAACGAGGTTTCAAAGTGCATGGCAAAGGCTGTAAATGACTGAACCACTTCAAGCCTTAGACTTTATCCGAGATAACGCCTTGCCATTGGCACAGGCCAAGGCCAACCGCATCTATCTGGAGGAATTCAGAAAGACCAAGAAGGCCATCTTGATGCGGGACGCCAGCGATGACGGGATGGTCACAATCGCCGCCCAGGAGCGAGAGGCCTACTCCCACGATGAGTACCAGAAGCTGTTGCTTGGATTGAAGGAAGCCGTTCAAGAAGAGGAGCGTCTGCGTTGGCTGATGATCGGAGCGCAAGCCAAGATCGAGGTCTGGCGTTCGTTCGAGTCCTCAAAGCGGGCGGAGATGAGGCTATGAGCGTAAAGCGATTCTCAAGACTCTTGGATAGCCTTGAATACGGCAACAAGTTACTTCGCTCAATCTCCAAGACAGCTCCTACGCCGATGGTTTACTCGATCCAGCAATGCCTAACCCATTACGAAGCCGTAACCCTAATGGCTAAAGAGTCCCTTCAGCTTGCCAAGAAGCACAAGGCCAAGGCTGTGGAGAATCGGCTATGATAGTTGTCAGACTTGAAGGGTACGAGGCCGAGGTGGCTGTTCTGGTCGGATCCTCTAGGAACAAGTCTGCTCTTAAAAAAGAGTCTAGGGATATTTACCCCTGCAACCCTGTGATGTCTTGGGGTCAGCACGTTGAGGCCGCTGGGGCTGAAATGGCGGTGGCAAAGTATCTAGGCCTTTACTGGGACGGATCTGTGGACACCTACCGATCTGGTAGCGGGGATCTGCCTTATACAAATGTCGATGTTAAGCATTCCCAAGACGGCAAGTGGAAGGTGAAGGACAAGGACGAAGGAGAGCTGATCCTTGTTAAGGGCGTGATGCCCACCTACACGATTGAGGCCTACTGCTTTACGGAGGAGGTGAAAAAGGCTTCTGCTCCCTGTGAAATGAGCGGATCTAAACTCTGGTTTATTACTGACAGAGTTAAGCGGAAGGACTTTGACGGACTAAAGAAAACTCTTTGGAGGAGGGCATTTGACGCAAGGCAAGCGTCTCCGCCCTGTGAGGTTAAATGAGGGCTTTGGCTTGGACTCTCTATTGGATCGGGGACTTGATCTCAAGGACGTTCATGCGGTTTGGATGGGGATATTCGATCTACAGCAAGGTCATGAACTGGTCTCTTGAATTCGACAAAGACGAGTCAGTTTGGAAGAAGGTTAAGAACGATTTGCCCTGAAAGAAGTAATGGCAACGCTCAACGAAAACATTCCCAGCTTTAAGGCAATGGTCAGAAAGTCTTTCTTTACCAAGAACGAATCGGACAAGGAGTTCTACGCAGTCTATGTGTTTGGGTTGCAGTCCTGTTCGGGAACCATCACCACCTTCCATGTGATGACTGATTCGGGAATGCTTCGGAGTCGAGTTCCTCTTTCTGAGATTTACACGCACGAGCCAACTAACGACATTCCCTTCAATTACAAACAGCTCTGGGATTGTTTCTCCGAGAACGTAGCGGTTACCGAGTACAACTTTCTTGCGTATCACCGAGCGCAGATTGTCTTGCGTGACGGATCCAAGGTCTGGGGAACGTATATGTTCACGATTGATTGGTACAATAACCCTTATTCCGATGAGCCGTCCGACTACAAGTGCGGCCACGTCTTTGCGGGTGACGATGGATACTTACTTTGTATGCCTAATAACCGCATTTTCTGGCGGGACTCCAACTGGGTGACCAAGAAGCTACCCGACAACCTAAAGCAGTTTCGTGTGGATACTGAGCTTCCGTCGGTTGAGAACCAGTCCGACAAGTGGGTCACAGAAGATACCGACTCGTTTTACTACGACATCCAAAAGAGAGGAGATTCATTATGACCGAAGACCCAAAGCACGTTCCGTCTATTGCAGAGCTGGCTAACGCCGCCGCCGAGATAACTCGTAGAATTATGAGCAACGGATCAGCCAAGTCGGCCTTTGGAGAATGGCTTTATAAGGACAAGCCTACCTACGACTACCATATTTGCAGGGCGATTAAGCACGCTGTCACAGCCCAGCAACAGATCCACCTCAATGAACCCCAGCCCGACAATAATGGTGAGACGGCCATCGACCACCTAGAGAGGACTATCGTTCGTGGTCTCTTTGCGTGGTTTCAGCTCAAGAGGAAACTCCCAAGACTATGAAGGTTTATATCTGGGGCTATCTGCACCAATGCGGTGGGGCGGGACCCGAAACAGGCCACGCCATTGAGTTGTTCCGAGATAACGGAGTCGAGGTCACTTGCGTTGTTCCACAGGGAACAGATGTTCTCTCTGCCTCCGAGCCGAGAAGGCGGTATCTGGATTCTCTTGGGGTAGCCACGGAAGCCTATAGTCCTGGTATGTTCAACGACCAGAATGTCTGGTGCTGGTGTGAGGACAGCATTTTTGAGTATCTGGCTAGGCACGAAGAGACCCCTCGGCAAGTTGTGTACTGGCCTTGTATGAATGTTCTTCGGGACAGGGAGCTGGTAGGCATAGCCAAGACAAAGAACCTAAAGATCCTTTGCCAGTCGAACTATCAGCTTGGGGAGCTTGCTAAACGCCTAACCGAAGTCGGGCTTTCTGCGGATCTCCAGCACGTTTTCCCCTTCTTCAACATTGATAGCAGATGGGGAAGGTTAAGGTTTTCCGATAAGTCCCTAGATACTCTCAATGTATTAAGAATTGGCAGAGACGATGAACCCTTCAAATACCCAAGGGATATGTGGGATCTGTTCTACAAGGTGACAGCTCCTGTCGGGGTCACGACAAGACTGAATGTCATTGGATGGGGCAGGGAGGGTGAGGCTCTCTTAGGTGATGTAGGCAAAGAAGGGCATCCATATCACGGCAGAATCAACGCCGAGCTTATCCCTCATATCTACAGCCCAGCGACTTTGTCTAACTACTTCCGAGACGCCCACGCCATTTTGATGTGGTATCCAGTACATGAAAATGCCCCGCGAGTTCTGTTTGAGGCCGTCGCCAGCGGAGCTGTAGTGGTCGGGGCGAATCAAGGCGGAGTCCCAGAGTTCGTTAGAGACCAAGAGACTGGTTTTCTGGTCTCAAGCAATGATGAGGCCTCTCACAGGCTCTCCCAGCTTGCCTTTAACCCAAGCAAATCACGGCGAATGGCTGAAAATGCCTACGACAATCTAAAGAAGGGGATTGGATGCCCGAAGTGTGCCTTTGCTAGGTTTAGTGCGGAGTTCCGATGAAAAGCGAATGGGCAGTAGCCCTGCAAAAGCACTTATTAGAGAAAGTGAGCCCAATCCCAGATGGCTGGAAAACAATAAAACAAATCTCCAAGGAGCTAGGCAAGACCCACGGCCACGCATCCAAGGCTGTTACAAGATTGATGAATCTAGGGCTTGCCGAAAGGAAGTCATTCCGAGTACTGATCTCTAATGGTAGTGGCAGAATGATTCCCCACTACCGACTGCTACCAAAAGCTAAATCTCCTTAAACTCTGTCGGCAAGATCCACTTGCCAGCGATCTGTCTGGCTTGGTAGACGGCAAAGCTACCATCGTCAAAGATAAGTCCGTACACCCAGCCATTCTCGTGGTTCAGAGTGCCAAGCATTGAGCGGTTGTACTCATAGTCTAACTGACACAAGCATCCAGCCACCCAGCCCTGTTTTGGAACAAGGCCTTCTACAGACACAGATTGGATGGTGTGGGTATGTCCCATAATGACATTCTCCCCATAGCTCTGGAGGGTTTTGCGGAGGGCATAGACCCCAGCGGCATATCCGTGAAGGAAGCAAAGGCGACCCTCCCGATGGATCCCAAGTCTCTTTGAGTAAGGATAGGTTTTAATCCCAAGTGTCTTACATAGTTCATCCAGCTCCTCGACTCCTTTGATCGCCGCATCTCGCTTTAGTCCGTCTGATTCGCTTTCGGCAACATCCCAAAGGCGCTGACAATGATTCCCACGAAGCCAGACCTTTGTGCCTTTGCCATCCATCCATTTACTCAAGAACTCGATCCCACAGGCTACGTCATCTGAAAGGCTTTCTGCCTGTTCTGCCTTGTCAGCCTTCTTCCTTAACCCACGAAAATCAAATAGGTCTCCGCCCATTATCTTAATATCGGGCTTAAATGCCTCAGAAAATTGGAAGAACTTCTTTGTCACAGCTCTATCTTGCATATCTCCGTGGAGGTCGAACCCTGCCATGAACTTTTGGTATTTTTTCATTGGTAGTAGCTGTCATCCTTTTGAGGTTCAAATCTGTCGTCGTATCCGTCTTTGTCTTTGTCCTTAAAATCCCACGGAGTCCGAGTACCAGGACGCTTGCTCCACAGCCAACGAGAGAAGGATGACCTTTCCTGTTCGGGTTTTCTTTCAACCCAAAACTCAATTAAACCCTTGATGAATTGGGTGATTATCACTTTAGCCAATCTCGGCACACAAGCGTCCTCATCGACCTTTTCCTTCGGTATACGCCGTCACCCCCGCCAGCACCCCGATCCCCAGCCGAGTTGGTATTGCCCTCGATTGTGGTGGCAAACCCATTCTCGGTTCGCTCAATCAGTCCTGTATGGGCTATCCGACCAAGGGAACTAAAGTAGATCCCAAACACGGAGGCAGGGGGTGAGTAGCTGACCCTCTTGCCACCAACTACCCAAGAAGGACTCCAGCCTGTTTTGGGTACTAGGTCGCCATACCCAGCCTCACGGAACACATAGTAGTTAAAAGCGGCACACCACGGATTCCCTGGTTCGAGTTCAACCGAGGACAAGAACAGATCCACCTCTGGGCCTGTATTTACACCCCACTCCTTTACGCCAACAAGCTTTCTTGCTTGGACAAGGACGCATCCTCGGTCATCAGCAAAAGACAAAAAGGGGAATAGTATTAACGCCAGCCAAGAAGGCATACCACGGCTCCTATAAAAAGGACGCACCATAGGCAAAGCACAATGACGAGGCGAACAGTTCTGGTTGTAGATCTCCAGTCCTGTAGCCAGCTCAAGGTATCGATATACTCGTTGATCGAAGGCCACTCCATTTGCACAACAAACCACGCCAGCCATACCGCTAATAGATAGGCAGAAGCCCCAAGGATTAGGCCATGCAGGGATCCTCGGTCATACGTCCCAGCCGATGGATCAAACTGCTGGATCAGCGGGGCCGCCGACCAGAACACAATGATGGCTATACAAAACGAGCCAAGACCTTGGAACTTTGAGAGAAACTTCTTCACCAAGGGATCCCCACGAACTTTCTAGCCACAAACATAATGCCCCCAAATATGACCCCTCTAAACATCCATAGCCCTAAAGCGATAAGCGCACCTCGATAGATCCAAAGCTCTTTTAAGGCCTTCCGCTGTTTGTCCTTCCAGACTCCAGCGTCCCTAATTGCCTCGTTCTTCTCTTTAACGGCCTCGTCCAGATCCACGGAGGTCTGCTTACAGGCCTGTACGGCACTTTCTAATTGGGCTTTGGCTACTACTAGGTGCTTCTTGGCCTCTGGATTGGCGACAGCGATAGCCTCGTCGATACGAGCTTCCGCTACAGAGAAGTCAGCCGACTGCCTAGGTGTTGAACACCCACAAAGCAAGAGTGCTAAAAATGGGATTAAGTACATGTGCATGGTATTGATGGAAGCCGTGGGGTATTGAGCTGTCCTTGGCCTCCCCAAGTTCCCTCCTCCTCATCAAATGTCCTAGAACCTCGGTCATTCGCCTCTGCGTGTCTCTCGAGTTGCCTAGATTGACTTTTCTTCGTGTCGGATTGCGATTGCCCGCTCTGTTGCTGTTTTTTGTCACTCTCTTGAGAAGACTCAGCGGAACCCGCCGTGCCTTTCCGATTGTCTCCGTCTTGGCTCTTTTGGGATTCTTGACTGACTTCTTTAGTGAGTTCCGCTTGACCTTCTTTTGATGTTTCGGTGTTTTGAGACAAGTTGACGCTCGATGTGCGAGAGACTGCACTAGAGGATTCGATGGACGCGTTTAGGCTCTTCTGAGACTCCGAAGTAACCTCGGAAGAATTATCTGAATCGCTTGAGACAACATTTCTTGTGAGGCCTTGGTGAGCCGATGTGACCATAATCTCAAAATCTATCTTTTCTGGCAGATCGACCATCACGCCATTTAAGGGGTTTGCCTGTGTTGCATTTCGTGAGTTGGCAATCCCTCTTCTTACTTCAAACAGGGAATCACGGATAAATGTATCGAGATCAGAAAGATCAACGATGGTCATTTGCCCCTCCAGTTAATCGCCGCCTCTACAGCAAGCCCAACAATCGTTCCTACGGCGGATGCGACTAAAATAAAAAACTTCTTAAAGCCCTCAAGTGCCGAAACTCGGTTGGCTAGATCCCCGAAGCTCGCGAAGCTTTTCTCCATAACCGCCTTTATTTCGGATACATCGTTGGACATGGAGATCATACGCTCTTCCATTCTCGCCATACGTTCCGACATAAACTCACGATGCTCGGATCGGCTCATGTAACGTCTCCTGGGTATTGGACAACGATCGGCACGCTGAACCGAATCACACAACCGATATCATCCTTTTGAGTTTCAGTTCTGCTCGAGATTCCAGAGCGACTCGTGCTGGAGGATTGGGATGAACTGGTGGACGAAGATTCGCTAGAGGACTGACTCGAGCTTGAGCTTCCAGAAGTCGAGGAGCTTGAGGAGCTGCTTCGGCTTGTTGAAGAACTTGAGCTATTCGAGGTAGATCGGCTACTGCTACTGCTTGAGGATGATGAACGACTACTGCTGGAGCTGTTCGAGGAGGAACGGCTGGAGCTATTGCTACTCGACGAACTGGAAGACCCGCTCGACGAATTACTCGAGGACGAGGAGTTCGATGACGATACGCTGGCCGAATTGTTGGCAAGCGAGCTGTTCTGCGTGTCGACTAATTGGTATCCCATAAAGCCTCCTTAAATAGAAATTCCTTCAATTTTGCCTGTGTCGGTGTCGAATTTGTCATATTCCCTGTAGGCTATGTGATCTTGGTATGTGCATCTGTTTTCGACCTCTCCGTCGCTACTTTGCCCATTGCCTTGGCTTCCTTCGGTTGAGCTAGACTGAGACTTCCCATTTTCTTTTTCGTTGCTGGCTTCGCCTTCTAAGCCTCTACCAGACTCTTGAGATCCTTGGGTTCCGCCTTCACTTCCTCCGCCTGTGCGGATTGTCTGTTCAGAGTCTTGACCACGAGTCTGCTCTCTGGAATCTGTCGACTCCGTATCAACAGAGACCTTGTTTGTGGCAGAGGCCTCATTGGAGATGGTAACCCTAGACTCACTTGCGCCCTCAGAGGCCGTAGTCCCAACGATCCTCTGGAAGGCCGAGGACTGGTGGGTTTTGAGGAGAGTCATCTCAAAATCAATCTTCTCTGGGAGATCCACCATTACTCCTGTGTTTGGATTGGCCTGTGAAGCGTTCCGAGACAACGCAATCCCTCTCCGCACCTTGAAGAGGATGTTCTCGATGACGCTGGCAGAAGAGGCGAGTGGTACGACAAGGGCCATGCTAGAACCCCACAGGAGTCATCATCTTGTTCATCGCACCGCTGATAGGCTCGTGGTACGACTTCAAGAAGGCCAAGGACTCCGCCGCCTTCTTTACGATAAGGTTTTTGTCTAGTTCTGGTTTGAGCAGGGAAGTTGTCGCCAGCTCCCCAACGATTAAGGGAACTAAAAAAGCCTCGATATCAGAGCTTGGGGTGTAAATGCCGATAGGTGTCTGTAGATCTGTTAGAACCAACTGCTGTGGTTCTAGCGAGGCCGAGAAGCGGATCGAGGAAGCCTTTGTGGGCAAGGGGATGACACGAACTAAAGCCCTAGCTCCACCGCCAATAGTGTCCCCGAGGTATTCGGCTGTGTAGTAAGCGGGAAGCCCGCTCTGCCTGTAATAGGTGAGGGTGTCTTGGCGTAACGGAGCTTCGGAAAGAAAGGTTAGGCGATGGTCTTCGTCCCAGATTACAGATCCTTCAATACGACGGATTGGCGCCCACAGGGGGATCGCATCGTCATAAAGCAGACCAGTATATGTCCCAGTAGCCAAAGACCACGGATCACGAAGGGTAGATCCAATACCAAGAGGACACTTGCGGTCACCGATCTCAAGCGTATCGCCGATCCTGTCAGTATCAGAGGACAGGGTAAGGCCTGTCACATTCCTAGATCCTTGGGTAAGGCCAACGGACACGCTTACAGGGGCAAGCTGGAACGATGTGACAGGAGTTGTCTTACGGCCAGAAGGAGCTGAAAAGTAGTATTTCGCAAACCCAGCATTGATCGCACCAATCAACGTAGCGGCCAGATCGGCTGGTATAGAGATTGGATCGCTCGGAAGATTAGTAAATGAAATGACCCTTTGGGCGAGCTGTAATGATGTCATTTGGCCTCCTCTAGGGTTTTTAATGCCCTGTCATACTCTGCCTTTAGCAAAGGCTCTCTCTGTTTGGATTTATCGGCAAAGAACAGGGAACTGCTGGATAGGTAGCGTGCGATAGGCAACAGCAGGGTCTCAGCGTAGTTGTGGGGGATAGGGATTACGATTGCGGGATTTGTGCCGTAGTCGCTTACCGTAAATGCTGGGGATTTAAGCGAAACCTCTATCGAGAGAGATGTGTTTATGGTTGGCGACGGCACTACAAACATCGTGATCTTTGTTGAATCAGATGCGTCTGGGTCTGGTCGTTTTTCATCAATAAAATAGGCTTGAGGTGGCGCACCAGTAAGAGCTGTCAGAGATCCAGCATAGATAGAAGCAAATGAATCGTACTCGCCCCTTGTGCGGATCGGGCGAAGACCTAGTCCGTCAGAAACACGCTTTACAGGCCCTAGAACCGCCGACACCGAGTCACTGAGGACAACATTATTTGAGTTGGCCGTGATGGTCGCAGTAATCGTCTGACGAGTGTAGTAATCCAAAAGCCTATGCCCTTTTGACCAGATGAGTTGCAATGCCGAATTAAGGTCGTTGAATATCCGCCTTCGCATGATTTCGGGGGCAGACGCATTATTTGGTATGCCGAACACTTCATAAATTGCATCTATGGCTTGGGTGACGTTCATACAGCCACCGCCTTGCGAGGCCTCCTAGTCTTTGCAACAGGGGCAGGGGTTTCATCAATAACAGGCTCATCTTTAAGAATCTTAACCGCTGGCCTGTAAAAAGCATCTTTCGTAGCGAAAATATCATCCACCGATGAGGAATCCTCTTGGCTAATAACGCCTCGATTCCAGACATGGGCATTAAATTCGTTGTTCCAGATAAAAGTATAGTACCGACCAGAGCCACCAGAGAGTCTGATGGCTGGGTTGTAGCGTGAAGAACCAGTAATTGTGATGACGAGCTTCATAAAAAGGAAAGGCGGGGCCGAGGGTTTCCCCCCGACCCCGCTCTCCAATAGACTTAGACGTTGTCTACGGGCAACACCAAGCCTGCGTAACGAACAGCGTGGTTCAGTACGAGGTAGTTGGGTTGTTCGCCGTCAACACGGACATAAGGGCTTTGGCCGAATATGCTCGTGATGTAGGTCTTACGAATGAACTGGCCGTCAAAGGTCTCTTCAGAACGCTCGCCGTCCAAGGATCCGTATCCACGAACTGCGGCCATTGCTCCGAGAACCATCGTGCGACCAATCGGTACGCCCGACGAGTTGCACTCGATAATCAAATCCCCAACGCTGTGAGAGTTGGTGATCTTTGAATCAGCAAATGCGTTTGCATTGAGGGTGGCTTCGGACGCATCCCATCCAGTCGTGGCCGTAGCCTTTTTGACTGCAAGGGTGTTGCTTCCGCCGATAGTTGCGTCGGAAGGAACCAATGCCTTGGTGATGTTCAGCGTGTTTCCGTCGTTTGTGGTGTATTTGTACAAGCCATACTTACCGCTCGACAGGATCAGAACGTATCCAGCCGTGTAGCTCGTCCCGCTGGCTGTGCCAGTAGGATTCGAGAAGTTAATGGCGGTTTCGCTCTGGTCGAGACCAGTCGGATAGGTGTACCCGCTGAAGAACTTGAAGTACTTCGGAGCGGTTTTGGCGGCGGCGGTAGCAGATCCACCACCCTTGAGGGTGAAGGAAGTCGCGCTTGCGGCCAAGACACTAGCTGAGGTGATGGCGACGCCCAAGCTGGCTTTGGCATTGATCGGAGATCCGATCGCACCGAAACCATCGTGGTCGGCAGGGTCAAACTGACGGATGACGTGACCATCGAGATCAACGTATCCACCAGTGAACTGCTTCGCACCTTCACCTTCAGCGGCGGCGGCGGCGTTCAAGGCGGCCAGATATTTCGATTCGCTCTTGAGGGAAAGCAAGCCTTCGCCTGTGGAAACGATAACGAACTTCTGGATCTTGTTCTTGCCAACTTGGCCGATGGTCGCAGGGCGAGCCCCACGAGTGCGGAGTTGCTGACCAGCGGCGATCAAGCCGTCATAGGAGAGGGTATCGGTATGCGACAGCGCATTGATCGAGGCCTTTCCGTTAGCCTGGTAGTAGTTTTTCGCAGTACCCCTGTGGAGGAACAGCTTCTGGAGTCGTTCGGTTTTCATCCGTCCGAGCCAGTTGCCGAGCATCACAGGAACATTGCTCTTCAATTCGCTGGCGAGAGCAGTTTTCTCCTCGAGCCGACGATTGTAAGAGACAGCGTGACGCAAGAAATCCACAGTCAGATTATAAGATCCGACTCGGAAGTCTTCCGTGTTGTCTTGGATTAAGGTTTCACCCTGCACGCCTTCGCCGTAGAGTTGAGCCATGGTGCGGAACGTAATTTTCGTCCCCGCCCCCTTGCTCAAGTCACGGACCGACATGACTGGGTAGCTTTCTGAGGGGCCTTCGAATTGCTGGAAGAAATTCTCCGCAGCCTCCGAAAGTTGAACCCCTTTCTTCCAAAGTTCGGGTAGAAAATTGGAAGCTTGTGACGAGATTGCACTCGTCGAATTGTTTTCAGGAATTAAAAGGGTAGCCATTTTAATATCCTCCTATTCTGTTGGGTTTGTAAGCCTCGCCCTAAAGTTTTGCCATCAAGAGCTGATACGCCTCTAGGTCGTCCAGTTTGTCGGCTAAATCTCTAGCATTAAGCGGGGCTTGTGGAGTTGTGCGGGCGTTACCGCTCGCGGGTTGAATAGACGGAGCCTTGCGGGCGACACTTGGCGAGGGTGCTTTTGCACTAGGGTTGCGAGGTGCAATCCCAAGCTCATTAGCGGCCATCTGTGTCAGCTTGAAGGGCATCGAAGGGTCTTTTACTAGGGGATTCCCTGTATCGACCATCGTGTCGAAGATCTCATTCATCTTCTTAACAAGGGCTGAATCGGCTTTGCCCGCATCGGGATAAAACTCCACGGCACGAGCCTTTGCTTCTTCGATTCCCTTGGCACGTTGCGTCTGCTGAACAGATTCGCGTTCGGTAGCCATTTTTTCAGACTTCCGAAGTTCTTTGTTCAGTTTCAGCATTTCGACTTCAAGCTCGGCAACCTTGTCGAATTCAAGATTCTTAAAAGCGGCGGCTTTCGCCTGCGCTACTTCGTCGATCTTGGTTTCGATGTCGGCGGGAGCAACAAACTGCTCCTCTTGTGCCTTGGCGGGTTCCGCCTCACCTTTGACCATAGCCATAGCCTGTTCAAGGGTGAGGTCTGGATTCCTAGCCCGAATCTTGAGAGCTTTGCGTTCAGTCTCAGACCAGCTTCCGATCCGCACCCTTTCGGGGAGTTCGGCTTCTGATTCTTGAGTCTCGTCCTCGGCCTTAGTTTCGGTTGCAACTTCCTCGACCGCAGGGGCTTGTTCAGCCGCAGGCTCTTCCTTGGGAGCCTCTGGAGTCGGGGCGGGTTCTGCCGATTCTTTTAGACCTTGGACGAGTTCGTGATAAGCACGCTCATCAAGTGTCGCCACACCAGTTTCCGTCCGTGCAGTAACTTGTGGTTCTGCACCCGTTGTTTGAGGGGTTTGCTCGGCTTGCGCCAGAGTATTATTTTCGCTCATTAGATAAGCCAAAAGACTCAGAGCGAGAACGGAAGAGATTTGTTAGTGGATGCGACGCATAGTGATAGAGGAGGTTGCTGAATAGGATCCTTGGCGGATTAGTTGAGGATGAGCAAACCCAAATCCCTTGGCCCTCTTGGGGTTAGTCCAGCGTCTGGGTACGGATTCGTTATGGGTTCGGGTGGGGCAAGATTCTTTGGTGAGGGGATTATCAACCCCAAGTCCTATGCTTGGCACGCCTTTTTCCAGATCAGACCAGGACGTTTCTCCAATGGAGTAATGTCAAAATACTACGTCGGCCCAGTAGGATCATTTATTCACGGAACTACAGTAGAGGTAGAGGGACTTGACGAGGAGCTAACACCCGCAGGAGCCAAGACTTTTGTGTATATTGAGTGTGAAGTAACCGATGGCGTTATAGATTCCGCCGAAATAAAGGGATATAGCACAGTTAAGCCATTGTTTGAGCCAGAGGAAGAACTGGCAAAGCAGACTAAGGTTCGCCATTTCCTTGGCCTTGTCGTAAAGCAGAGGCCATTCCCGAAGTTTGGTCGTAATCTAACATACCCCATTGTTCAAAGCTCATTCTCTGTTCCGATTGTTGTCCCTGCTTGTGTGAATGGCTTCCGTGGCGTCCTCATCACTACGACATGAAGGGTAGGCACACAGCTTTTCAGAGATTTGGTAGCGGTAGCCACAATCCGTTTGGGTCTGTACTAAACAAATACTTTCTTACCGAAGATACTGTAAGAAAAAACAACATATACGAAAAGACTGCCGATGGCCATAGGGGCGACGAACCCGATCTAGGCGAAGAAGTCTATGGATGCCTTGCCAAAGGAATCAACACACAAGGTCACCTTGAGTATGACTATGATGACATGACCAAGGAAAGAAAGACGAGAAAGGATGTGAAGCAGTATGTCATTGGATCAGAGGGTTCTATTTTGAGAGAATGGGAGGACAAAAATAAAAAGAGCCATGAAGACAGCTCGCTTGTACCGCAAGAGAGTATTCCATTAAATGTAATCTCGAAATATCCGATAAAGTTCTCCATCGATGCTGTTGATGAAGACGATGAACGCATAGTTACAAAGATTGATGTTCCCCCTAGCGCGGGGTTCTCGGGGCCGTTTGTTTACAGGCCAAAGAAGTTCCCGTCTGGTTTTACTCCTTCCATCATCAAGGAAGACTGCATCCTTAATCATAGTCCAGCATCAAGCGTATCAATTCCAGCAGACGTAGCTCACAAGATAATAAACTGCACAAAGGAAATAAAGTTTACTGGCGCTTTAGATCATTCCATAGAAGCTCAAAACAAAAAGTGTTCTGGAGAAACATCGCAGACAGTAAAGCAGACATACTACCTTCCACTTTACTGTCCAGGCGGCTCGCCTGTTAAGAAAACTAGAACAGCTTCTTACACTTGTACTTCATCGTCAGAAAAGACGACAATTCGTCTTAAGGGTTCTGTTGGTGGGACAATGAGTCGATATAATCTATTGACTTCACTTTGGGAAGAAGAGCCAGTCAAACTAGACTTGTCGCCAAACTTTTATCAAGGGAGCAATGCACAAAAAGCAAACAACTTCTTTGTGCGAACAGGGCTTGAATGCGGTTGCGAAGATAGCGGACTATGCCCAGATCCACTCGATTACTTAAAGGCTAAGATGCTTGGCGAAAGAGAAAAAGTAACAAAGCTTGAGGCTGGATGTGCAGTAACGACCCCTCTTGATCTTGATATTATAAGACGGGATCAAGAGGAAAACTTGCTACTTAAGAAGCTTGGGAACGATTTGTGTGACGAGGGCGGATTTATTGTAAAGGATTTAATACAAGCCCCCCCCAATTTATTTTTACCCAACTTTTTTGGTGAAAAGCCTCCTCTCTTGTCAAAAACAAGTAATTTCACTTCTGGGCCTGCTCTTATCGCTAGATATAGCGCAGGGTTAGCGGAATACGTTGGGGTTGAATCAGATGAACTACTATTTGAGCCGAAAAGTTGCTCAAATACTCAGTTAGAGTCATTTAGACGCCCAAAAGGCGGTCCGATCCCAACAGGGCTGAATGTAACCATGACTGGGGGTTGCCCCAATGGTCTTGCGAATTTTGGTACAGCCGATTCTGACGGAATAAGACTATATGACGCAACGGATCGCCAGAGGGCAATCCTTCAATGGGTGGATCAAGATGAAACAGGTTGCGCTCCTTGCTCTGTGTACGGAGATCAAGGAACGTACAAGCTGACTTGTATTGCTGAGAAGCAATGCTACGAAAAAGAAGATTGCAGTGACGTAAGCGACCTAACCAAATGTCCCCCAATTCCGCATCCAAGCGGATCTGACTTATCGGATGTAACAAGTAAATGCAGTAGTCCTTTTTATTATGCTCTCACGATCGGGAGATATGCTCAGACGGCGAAAGCTCCGTTTACTTTCCAAGGGTTAAGGTATCTAGAGGAATCTCCAATTCCGCTTGATGTTAACATAAAAAATACAGACGCTCAAGATCTCTGCATTTCCTTCATATTTATGGGGTCGGGGGATGAAAGTCCTTACTCGTCAAGCTGGCATAGCGGAACCACACCACAATTTCCGCAAGCTGGACTTGGATACCGAATTACGGATCCTGCAAATCTAAGCCCAATATCGACGTGCAAGACATGGCACGAGAACCTAGATGCAGCGAATGGATACAAGAAATCCGTAGACCAAGTCGGAACGCTAACGCTTAAATCTGGCGATTGGTCTACTGCTATTCCGCTTTGGACTACAAATTATTCTAGAAATGCTACGTCATGCGAAGGCGAGACCGTTAGTGGAATCGGCGAGCATCGGAATTGGGTATTTGGCTGCACAAGAACCACTAGAGCCCAATGTACTGATGATTGCGATTGCTGTGCGGTTTATAATGCTTTTGTCCCGCTCGAAAATGGTTGCGGAACAATGATTAAGGAAGATCCTTGTAATTTACCAGTACCTTGCGAGCCGTTAATCTGCGCCTACTCCTATTCAAGCTCTTTTACTGGAACAGAAGATTGCCCACAATCTGCTAATTGTAACGGATGCGAAGATTGCAAAAGTTGTTCTGGTAATTGTGATCTCTGTGCGTGTTGCGGGTGTAACTGCGACTGCGATCCTGGTCCAGAAGGGCATGAAAACCCATGCGACGAAAGGCAGCCAACACCTCCTACAACTTATTCTGGTGCAGGAAAAATGGGATGCTACGGCTCTGCCCAAGAGGAGCAAATTATTAAAACAAGCTTTGATGTTACGCTCGAATTTCTTCCTTTCACAGAGCTTGGAGGTGTTAAACAAAAATGAATATAACTAACGATGGAATCGTTTTGGAAGCAGGCCTTATGTCTATTGAGATAGACAGGCGGATCTATAAGATAGATTCAGAAGCGAATGACCCATTATTGCACGAGCTTGCCCACAGCAAGACACTTCGATACGAAAGCGATACTCGGAGCGTCTATTTCTACAAAACCATCTCGGAGGATGACTGGAAGAATCTGTCTCCATTCGTTAGAAGGGGAATGATTGGGAAGTGTTATCAGAATAATGCCATTAACATTCAGCGATGTGTAGGTGATGGCTGGGTTTGTGCAGTTGATAGCGAAATCTTGCCATCTCCCAGAGAAGTTTTGGCCCTGTTCTTTAAGCCACCTTCGCCAGTTCAACAGCTCAAGACTTTGTCGGCGGCTTTCGTGAAAGCAATTAACACGAATACGCTGACAACTCATGTGAAGCCCGAAACCTTCTCAGCGAGAAAATCTATTTGTATGTCGTGTGAATACTACGATCCGACGGCTTTTCTAGGAACTGGGCGGTGTCGTGTGTGTGGATGCGGTGAGGCGAAACTACGAATGCCATCGCAGAGTTGTCCAAAGGAAAAGTGGGGCGTGGAATGATCGTTGTAATGCAAATATGGGAAGGCGACAAAGATCTGGCTGTCGAGACAGCTAGGACAATAAGGGAAAAACTGCCAAACTCTAAAATAGGTATTCTTGCGAATGCTTGCCAGCATCCAAAAGACATTGAGCAGTATGTAGACCTTATCCATAAAACTAAAGAAGACCTACACTTGGCTGGAGGAATTGCGCTTCACGAATTGCTGGTTCTTGGATTAAGGATGAGTGGGACATATATTCTGAAAGTAGAGCCAGATTGCATATTTGGTGTTCCAGCCGAAAACCTTGAGGAGACTCTGCTAAACATGCCAGCGGGCATTCACGGATATCATAATGTTCTTGGTTCTGCGGACTCCGTGGAGACCAAGCAGGGGTACTTTGGATTAGATCGGGCTACGGCACGAAGGATTGTGGACGAGGGGATATTGCTAAGTCCTTCTATCTTGAATCCAGACAAGCAATTTCAGCTCAAAAGAAAAAGGTTTGTGGCTAGAAATGGGCAAGGCGCACACTCTTGGCCGTTAGCCTTGGTTTGCAACAAGCTAAAGATCAAGCATTACGACTCTCCAGAGCTACGCAACTTCATAACCCACCCTCCGATTAAAAGTGTTTTTAAGGATGATCTGAAGTCCCAGTTAATGCGACTAGACAAATCCGAGCTTCGTGGAGAGATTATTGCATCTTCACCAGAAGAAATAGGGCTTTCGATTGCTACTGATTTTGTAAGCAGAATATGGGGGCCTTCTGGCATATCAATCTCTCAAAAGTACGACCCTAATAATCGAAGCTATATCGGTAACTTCTTGGAATCTGATGGGGTGCTAAAACACTCTTCCCCTGCCTACACGGATATAGCCTCGGCAAATAAAGTGATTAGAACTGGAGTGTTTTCCCATAGAATTATGAATTGCAAGCCGATTGACGAAAATGGGGTAGCCATGGTTGTTCTTGATGTTGATCGGCGGATCGAGGATTGCGATGCCTCCGTTGTTTCCACGTCTTTCGATCACTCCCAGATATTCTTTATGATGAAAGATCCGCTATCTGACGAGTTGGCGGAGGCGCTCATTAAGGAGGCCTCTTTTGCGGATAAGAAGGGGTCTAGGCTTATGACGTTCCTTGTCGGAGTAAGAATTGCAGGGACAGCTTCTTATGAGGAAGTTTGCCTCCAGAACCAACACTCAGACAAATGCACCGCCCATAAGGTTTTGGCCGACGACAAGGTTCGTCTAGTTAAGTTCGTGGATAAATTCTTTACTTACGACGAGGCTCTGGCCGTGATTCGTGGCCTTGCAGAATCCTATAAAGTGCGGCCTCCTGTGACGGAACCAGAGCCAGCACTTCCTTAACTGCCATATAGGCTGAGTGCCTGTTTTGACGCTCTTCTGGGGTAATTCCAGCCTCTAAAACCGCTTCTTTAAGACCTTCCAGATGCCTTGAGAGGGCAGGGAGATACCACTCGTTATAACCAGAATTGTCTTTTAACCGCTCTATGAGTGCCAGTTGGCTGGCTGGATCGCTCATGCGGGTGTCGGATTACCGCCAGCTAGGCCAGCGTCAACAGGGACACTTTTCGTTCCACCAACGCTAGGCGGAGGTGAGCCAGGGGATCCAGCTTGGCCGAATACTCGTCCGTCTGGAGTCATCCCATTCTGTGTGGGAGGCGGGGCAAAGGGCTGAATGATCGACTCTGCATCCACGATCCCAAGGGCTTTGAGGCTCTGGTTGTAGAACAGGGCGACCTTCTGCTGAACTTCTGGGGGCAATCCATAGAACTGGGTGACAAGACCCGCCGCTTGAGCGTTGCTTTGTAGCTGTTGCTCTCCGTGATAGCGGGTCAGTAGAAGGCGGATATTGATGTTAATATCAGCAATTTCTTCTGGGGTGATCGTCACAAGTTGGAGTGCATCGCCTTCCAAGTAGTTGAACATTTCCTTTTTGTTCATGTTGTCCAGCAAGATCAACACAAGCCGATTGACCACTTGAGACAGGGCTGGCTCTAGCGACATTAGGTACTGCGAGAACATTTCGTTGCCCGCTTGGTCAATGCTTCGGATGCCAGTAGCGAGTTTGCTCGATGGCAAACCAGAGAACTCTTGGTCTCCACCAGTCATCACACCCGACTCGAGTTGGACGAGCTGGGTAAAGTATTGGAGCATGAAATTGAGATCCTTTTCCTTGGACTCTGGGAGAGCCACATAGGTCAAAGCATCGGCGGCCGCAAAGCCTGGGCGAAGCGTATAAGTGCCTCCAGAATTCAGAATCAGATTGGGATTTGCCGACCCTTCAAAGGTCGCATCTGGTCGCCAGAAGGTGACTCGCCCGCTTGAGCTTTGGCTGAAATTGAGGCGGTTAATGGTCAGATCCATGAAGTCTTGTGAGGTCTTGAACTGCTCCACTCCGCCCATTCCGTACCAGCGTCCGTCCACAGGGTTCACTCGGACTACTGTGAAAGGCCTACGGCCATCGGAGGTCACATTAGCCACATACTCGTAGAAGATTGCCCGCTGATTGCGAACATCTAACAGAAGCATAATTTCCTCGGTGATTCCGTCTCCGTTCGCATCATACCGCAAGTAGCATTCCGCAATCTCCATCGTCGGGTTATTGAAGGTATTGTTTGGCTCGTAAGCCTCGCCACGCTCTGTTCTGGCCTGTTTAGCACCAGTCTTGGGGATCCCAGACTCGGTTGCAGACATACGGATCTGGTCAATCGCCGCTTGGATTCGGAGCATCTCCTCTTCGGGGGTCTCCTCGCTTTTCGACCCTTTCTTATTGTAGAGGTCGGCCAGCTCCATAATAGGGGCATCATAAAGATGAGCCACGAAGTCGGCATCATCCACCGATGTTGCGTTTAGAGGGCAGATAAAGTCTTGGTAGTAGACGGCCTCGGCAGTTGGCCCTTCGGAGATAATTGCCTTTCGGCTGATCGTTTGTTCGATGAACACAGGAACAGGGGGCTGAATCGTCGCCATATCCCGCCTCAAGATCATAATTGGCTCACCGATTTCGTTCTGGGCTGGGACAAAGCTGTCCTTGTCGGTGATGAAATCTCCGTCCGTTGCGAGGATTGGCTGGCCGTTTAGATCCACCAGAACCTTGGCGTTTCGCTGGTAAACTTGCTCTTTCTTAACGTGGGTTGTCTTGACCACGCATTCACCACGGACAAAGGCCAGTTGCAAAGCCATTGCCATCGCATCCTTAACCCCAAGCCTGTTGAACTTGTAGCGGGCATATCGCTCAACCTTGTCTGCGATGTCCCTGTCGGCCGCCCCTTCGGGCAGGGCAGAGAACCAAGGATCTGTTCCAAGGAAGTATTTCTGTGCCTTTGCGATCATTTGCCGAACGATACGGCGGGTGACAGGCACGATAAGATTGCTCTGCTCAAATATCCCGCCCATGACCGCTGGACGCCACGAGACATTGTTCTCATAGACCCACTCGTAGATCTGACGGCGACCCAAGAAAGTCTCAAAGGCCATCAAGGAAGTTGGGTTTGTGTTGTAAGCAGTATTACGGACGATGCTTCGCCCCATCTCAACCTCGAGCTTGCGGAGGCGTTCGGATGCGTGGCGAACCAGCTCCTTTTCCTGCTCCTCGGTCAGCTTATAGGCTGTTGGGAAGGCAACCGCCGTCGGGCTTCCGCCACCCAAAGCCCGAGCGTTTGGCCCACTACGAGCAGAATCAAGAGCCTTCTCGAGTTCTTCGGCCTTCTTTACGAGGTTATCTACTTGATTCTCAGCCATATTCGATTTCAACCATCAATGGCGAGGTGTGCGACTACTTTGTCTGCTTTGCGTCGCCCATCGCATATCGCTGTCTGATAATCTGTTCCTCGTATTTATTGCGTAGCTGGGAAGCTAGATTCTGGATTCTTTGCTTCTTTTTGTCGGTTGGGTTGGCGATATCGGCCTCTGTTATGTTGACCTCAAACAAGGCTTGGAGCTGGGGCTGGACGATGGAGTTGAGTGTCTCCTGTTCCCGCAGGGTCAACCTAACCTTCTTTTTGCTGTAGGGATCTGTGATCTCGGCTCTGGGTGAGTTAAGAACCCAAGTCTTCCCATCTGTTGAGATCTGTTGCCTGTTGTACGATTCGACAAACCTATTGAGCTTGGAGGCTGGCTTCTTTTTGTAGACGGCGACAGGGGAGAGATTCCTAAGTGCGAACTTTGCAACCTTGCCAGCCGTGTTGTTGGGCAAGATCTCTGTGAACGGCTTAACAACCTTCTTGCCTTCATAGTCGTAAGCGTATGGAGTCCTGTAACCAGTAGCTGAAGGGTATGCTCCGACAGCAGGGGCGAACTTCGACAGCATTCTGTCCTTGTTGAATATAGTGGCCTCTTCCGATTTAGTTCTGGATACATAGTCCTTCGACGATTCCGCTAGTCCTCTGGCTAATGGAGGGGCTGTAAACACAGACGCAAAATCAATCAATGGATCTGCCAAATCGCCCTTCAATAAGGTCTTTCCTGTCCGTAGCTGTCCTCCGAATGTCTTCTGGGATAGGATTCTTCCAAAATCTAGGAATAGGTTCTTGGATACATCAATTCCACCTCCACGATTAACTGCGTCTTTTACTGCGGTTGAAAGGGCAACTCCAAATGCCATGGTCGATGTAAGAGGCTCGATTCTGCTGATATCGAACTCATTGTCGCCAACTCGGATCATATAGGATCTGTTTCCGTACCTAGTTGTCCTTCCAGCAGTATCAGCATCCTTGGCTGGGCCAGTAATCAACAGGAACTTCTTATCGTCATCCTTGTCACCTTCCATGCTTCTGAACAGAGCCATCAGAATTGCTGTTCCAATCGCTCCCTCGGTAAGCCCAGCTACGGAGTTCTCGTAGTTGCTCAGATCCATAAACCTCTGGCCTTCTCTGTTTTTCTTAATGGAATTCATTGCTCCGATTGCTGAGTCGGCGAGGCCGATAGGGGTGAAGGCAAGTCCACGAGCCAGCACATTGTAGGAGATTCTGGCGAACAGGGTAAGGCCTCGAAGAACTTGGAGACCCATTGACCCAGTAAAGGCCACAGGAGCGGTGACAGCCCTTGCTCCATTATTAGGGTCATAGCCCCAGCTCTCGATGCTTTGGGTAAGATCAGAGATGCCTTTGCTAAGCTTGTTCAATGCTCGAGGGGCGGCCTTACCGAGTCTCTTGAATGTAAATGGCTCATCCTTGTTATCCGCTACATCCTCGTTAAGAGTTTCACGAGAAGACCGCTCAACCGCAATCTTCCAAGAGTCAGACCCAAACTCGTTCACTTGGTTTGTCACGTAGTCGACAATCTCTTGGCCTTTGAGGCCCTTCGCCCTTGCCATTCTGAATGCGATAGATCCTACAAGGGTTTGAGCTGTGAATGATTTGGCAAACTCGTCGGCGGCCAACAAGGCTCGCAGGGGCAAGCGGATCTTCTTTCCAAGGGGTCCAGGGATCTTGGGATCGTTCTCATAGAACTTCTGATCGCCTTCATCCAGAAGGGTCGCATCGGTATGGTCGATATTATAGAAAGGCTTTTCGGTGTTGAATGCCAAGCGTGCGTACTGCAGTCCGTTCATAATTGAGGGCATCATCGCCTTAAATCCGAGTTTCGCTTCCTCGGTAGCTCCGTTGACTACATCAGACACGCTGGCGTATGGATTGCCAATCGTGCCATCTGGAAGCCTTACATTTAGCCCAGCCTTGCCCATAAGGTAGGACATCCCAGCCTCTACCATTCGATAGAAGGGGTTGGTGGCAACAAAGGGGGTCTTTACGATGTTGGCGAGCTGGGTCGAGGTGCTGGATACCAGAAGGGCAACGTGAGCTTCAAATACTGCGTCTCCAACGCTGGCCTGTTTGCCCTGCGACCTACGAACCATCTGCATTGCAACTCCGATGTTGCTTGGCTTTCTCCAATCAAACAGAGAGCTTTTGCCGTCAACATTGTGCCAATCGGCCTTACCAGAAGTATCGGACTGCCCTGCGTAGTCGAATCCCATAGCTGACACGATCTCTGCCAAAATCTCTTCCTTGGTGAGGGGAGCCTCTTCTTGGTTGGCTTCGATACCCCTAGACCGCAGGGATGCTCCGTTGGCAAATGCGGTCAACTTCGCTTTTAGCTGGCTTCGTGTGATCCCTTGGGTCGCAAGCTCTCCAGCTACTTGGTCAAACCTCTGCTTTGTGTTTGTCTCAAGAGATTTCATCAACTGCATCACTCTGGCTGGCTTGATCCCAGCTTGTTTAGCGGCCGCCATCGGAACCATCCCAGCCATAACGAGTCGGATCGCTTCGGCATCATTTGCAGACATTTGGACAGTATCCAGCACGTCTTGAGCTGATTTACTCTCACGGATCTTGAGCTGGGCTGTCTCCCAATCCATCTGCTCGAGGCTGGTATTTGCCTTTGCCAGCTCTGCCTGTAAGGCCTCGATCTTCCTTGCGGATTCCTGTTCTAGGACTTGGTATTTATCCAACTGATCTGCCCAGAGCTGATTGGCGTCTTGGAACTCTTTAATCCGTCCCTCCATATACGCTCCCCACTTCTGCCATTGTTCGTTTGCTTCAAAGGCTTCTCCAGCTTGGCTTCTTGCTAAGTCTAGCTCGGCTTGGAGGAGGCGGATCTGCTCTTCGTTGGAAGCAATCGACCTCGTTTTGAGCGTTCTTGAGATGGCGTTCCTGTACAGCTCGTTAGAATCTGGGCTTCTTCTGTAGAGTTCCGCATTGAAGAATGACCGATTCCGCTCTTCTGGGGTCATCTGGCTGTCACGCCCGATCCGCATTGCACGAGCCAGATTTGTCCTCTGGATATCGTTAGCCATTGTGAGAATCGCAATTTCACGGAGTTCCTCTGGTGTCTTGGCGTTCTTTGCATCCTCGGCAAGGGCTAGGTAGACCGCCGCTTGATTCGTTGCCGATGTCTCAAGAGTCCCTTCAAGGAGATCCTCGTAAAGTTGTGCCTTATGAGTAGCGACCAAGGCTCGGGCGGCCGCCAAAACAGATGCGTCAGTCTCAACTGTATCAATGGGTCTGCGTAGTTCTCTGGCTACCCTTTGCACATCACGGAACTGATCGTTTGCGAATGGGCCAGCACTACGGACATCTTGGCCTACATAGGGTGCGCCGACTTCAAAAGGGGCGTTCTCTTCGGATGCCCTTTGGTAGGTGGCGTCAATTTCTTCGTCGGTAATGATGTTCCCAGACGCACCCAAGAATGAAGCCAGTAGGTCATTCAGCGGGGCTTGTTGGTCTCCGTTGTTCATCGGGTCTGCTGGGTCTGCTGGTAGGCCTCGTGAAAAGAGCTTACTGCTAGGGTTTTTGCCTCTCTCCTTATAAAGCATTCGCCTTAATGCTTCTGGATTTTGCTTGAGGTACTCAATGCGAAGCTGAGTTGGATTTAATCCTTTGCCTTTGTATTTAATTTCAAATGACTCTGGGAGCATTGCGTTCTCAATAAAGTCCTTTAAGGCTTGCGCCTTTATCTCGTTCCTAGGATTCGAAGGCCTGCGATCCATAACGCCCATAGCCGCGGATGCGGGGTAATTTTCATTCAGAGCGGTAGACACAGATTCCATTAGCCCTCGTGAGAACAAGGAGAGTTGCTCCATTTTTGGAGCTTCCACTTCTGGGACTGCCGACTGCTGTTCTAGGACAAGATTCTCTGGCCTTGTGGTTGTCTCAACATCCATAAGGTCTGATTGGAAAGCGATTCCAGGCCACTTTTCCGCACGAGCCTTGTCCATCAGCATTGTGTAAAGAGTCTCTTCTTGAGAGGATAACTGCTGTGGGGGAATTGGCCGATAATAACCATCGTCCTCCTTCTGGTAGGATCCGTGCTTCTTTCTGTGGAGCTGGAGGAGCTTGCTCTTTAGGACATCAATGTTGTTCCTGTCTTTGTCTTGAATCTTGATTCCACGAGAGAACAGAGTGGCCTGTTCGAGCTTTTTCTCGACGTTCCCTTGGCGGAGATTCTCAACCATCTTCATAAAGTCGAATGGCTGGCTGGATAGTTCCAAGGCGGCCGATTGCCCTTGGGTCAGAATGGTCGGCTTGATTGCCGAGTTCTGCATCATTGCGTTCCTAGCTTCTTGCGGAAGCTCGGCGGCCAAGGCTTGCATGTACTCTTTGAGGTTTCCGTTGATCTCAATTCCAGCTTGCCCTGGTATCGATGCCATCTCGGTTTGGAAACGATTGTCGCTGTACATTTCGGTAACGAATTCGTGAATGTTTCCAAGGCCGTAGTAGATCGAGCGAACCTTCTGCGGGTCAGTCTGGATGTCTGTGACCTTTGTTCGGAACATCGGGGCTGTCGCACGAACCTTGTAGGATGCGTAGAAGAGGGGTTCTAGGTCTTGCTGGCGGAGTTTCTCAATACCGCTTGGGGTTAGAACAAGGGTCGTGTTTTGCACTCCGCTTGTTTCCATTCCGCCCAATGCCTCTTCATCCGTCTGGTTCAAAAACACAAAATCTGGAGATCCCTTCGAGGCGACAAGGCTCATTCCAGAGTTTCTGCCCATTGGGCGAGTTCCTTCCAGCCCTCGATTTTTGAGGTACTTGAGGAGAGGGAAGGTGTTCTCGCTGGTGATCTCGGCTTTCATGTGGATCCCATCCTGTCCAATAGCCCATTCGTATGGGGCCATGTGCAGGGTCACATCGTAGGTAGATGCCAATCCAGTCCCGAAAACAGCGTCTGCCACAGGGTTGCCAGCGTTATCTTTGGATGCGTTGACGGCCGCCAAATAGGCCTTAATCAGAGCTTTGAGTGGTTTGTATCCGCCCTTGCTTCCGCTTGCCAAGGGCAGGGGATTACCTTCTGCATCCATCTCGATATCTGGGCGGTTTGCGTACTCGACAAGTCTATCCAGCTCCTTCTTGCCTGTGGCTGTGCCGATTCCTTCTTTGACTAAAAGGTTGTGAGTCAGAACGTGCTTGTATTCGTGAATCGTTGTTTCAATCGGTTCACCGCTGTTTTTGATCCCATTAAGACTCAACACAACCATTCCGTTGCCTTCTTTAGCTGGCTTGTAGTACGACCTTACAAAGCTCGGATCTGGATTGATTTCGGCTGGCACATATAGCCCAGCGGTCATCATGCTTTGCTTGGTGTTTGGCGTAGTAAGCAGTTTAGCCAAGGCTCTCTGGCTTGGTAGTGCGTCTGGCTCGTTCGCAACGGCTGTGAGGAGATCCCTAAACAGGACGCTATTTCCAGCGTTCTTGTCCAAGTAGCTCACCAGACCGCGAGAGAACAGGGTCATCTGACCCTTGCTTTCTTCAATAGCCTTAAAGCCTTCCATCGGGCTGGCTTCGGTAGGCTCTTCTTTTGCGTTGGGAGCTTCGATCCCTAGGAAATTTGCATACTTGGCGAGCTGGCCTTTGAGGCTTTGGATATGCTTAAACGTCCAAGATCTGTCTGGAGCGACTTCGCCAATGAGGTTGCCCACGTTCCTAGATTTGTAGGCTTCGGGGGTCTCGGAGATCTGCTGATAGCTCGCCCCGCTGACATACATCATAAAGATCTTCCTGTCGGAATCGGCCAGCGAGGCCAGTACCTTTTCGAGCTTGTCGTAGAGTTCCTTGTTGGATTCTGGAGCTTCTTTCTGAGCCATGTAATCGCCCACCGAGGCTTCTTCTTGTTCGACATCGCCCTCTTCGTTGAATGTCCCGCTTATCGGAGCATCTTTAGAGATTGTCTCACGGCTCTTGGCCTCTTCTTGCATCTGCTTAATGCGGTTATCTACGGCAGACAGGATGAAGTTAGGGACGTTCTCGATCAGTTCGCCCTTGGTGTTTTGGCCGTGACGCTCGTTAATCTGTGCCTGTAGGGCGATTGCGTAGTCGTATAGGTTCTCGTAGATCTCGTCCTCGCCTAAGTTTCCAGCCTCAAGCCATCCGTCATCCGATGCCTTCATCGCCTTGTAGCGAATGTTTCTTCCGATGACTCCCTCTGGTGCGAAGTCTTTTGCGTTATCGTCGGTCAAGAATCCTTCGACTATTTGTTCTTTGGCTCGGCCTTGACCAGCCTCACGACGTAGACCCCTTGAGCGTAGCGAGAACCCATTCTTTGGTCCTCGATACATCCAAGCATCATGTCCTTGATTGATTTTAGCCACGATCATCGTTGCGATGGCGTTGCTGTTGTCTAATGCCTCTTTCCTGTAACCCTCATTCTTGTCATCGAGGAATGCTTTGTCTGGGATGTAGAGGCTTTGCCCAGAGATCATTGACCCATCGCTGAACACTACAGACCGAGGTCTGCCTTCCTCGTCGATAATGTTGTCCATTACCTTGCCGACAGGGCCAAGCAGGGATCCTTGGCCTTTAGCTACTTCTGCCTTGAGGTTTATTAGGTTGTCGGAGTTGACCCCAGCGGGCATCACTACGCCAGTTGTCTTGCCACCATCCTTGGTTGTGAAGGTGGTGACCGCCGCTGGGACATTAGCCCCGAACATAGAGGAAACGAAATTCGCCCCTGTGAGGAGATTGCCCTCGACCACAAACTGGTCTCTCTGGGTCGCATTCTGCCTTGATCTATCGTAGGTCTTGCCGAATCCGTCACCCTTACGGCTTTCAGGCATCTTTTCCTCAACGTATCTATTCCAAGAATCTGGATCTAAGGCGTTATCTCCAGTAGTAAGCACCTTGTTGATTGCCTCGTTGAATACTCGGTTCTCGATCTCAGATTCTTCCATTCCGCTCTCGTGCATCTGAACCGCCATCTCGTATGCAACTGCATTAACCTCTCGCAGTTGTTCTGGGGGAAGATTGTCCACGTCTACACGGCGAGACCCGCGCATAAAAACGACCAGACCAGATCCGTCCGTGTTGCGATAAATGCCAACTGGCAAACTTAGTGGGTCTACGCTTGGGTCGCGAGTAGGGGCTTCGTTTTCGCCAATGGGTGATTTGTCTAAAGAAATCTTGAAGGGATTGACGTGAGCGAGTTCCGATGCCTGTAGAGGGATTCGGATCTTGTTCTCGAACCCAGAGGTTTGGATGACTAGGTACTGCCGACTTTCGGCGTGAGGGAAGCGGTTGTTTAGCTCAACACCTACGACATAGGCAGGGATCTGCTTTGTATCTTTGCCAAACCAAGCTCCCTTGCCGACTAGGTCTAAGGCTCGTTCCACATTGTTCTTGGTCTGGGCGTACTGCTTCCGAGATTTCTCCAAAGCCCTTACCTTCGCCAGTTGCTCCATCCGTGGGTTGCTTGAAATACGGGCCAGCTTGTCCTTTAGGACAGAGTCGCTGGCTTTTAAGAAGTCTGATACGGCTGTTTCGGCCTGTTGTTTGGCCTGTTCGAGGGTCGGGATTACCTCTGCCGAGGTCGGAGGAGGGGTCGGGTTATTGAATCGGTATTTGGCGATGCGGGCGGGCTTGGCAAATGCGTCTTCACCAGACTTCTCTTCATTCGCGCTTGGATTATCCCTAAGAAACTCGTTGAGCGGTGTCCATGAGTCCATGTTTTCATTGCTTGAGACAATCGTGTCCTTCGTTATTCCTTCAAGAGATTCGCCGCTCTCAAGTTGTCGTTTAGCCAGCTCTCTTAGGGTTACAGGCCCCACTGAGTTGATTTCCCCCAAATCAAAATCGTCCCCCTTGTTTAAGTAGAAGTAAAACTTGTCTGCATTCTTTGGTGGCAATGTTTTGTCCGAACTCGCCACTCCATACGCATCCCAAGCCTTTTCGTCGGACAACTTCTCGGCCTTGTAATCTTTTTCTTGTGATTCCAGCTCGTAGGTTCCGTTCTGCTTGGCGAAGTCGACCATCGCAACGTACTCGGCTGTGATTTCCTCGAAGAAATGCCTCTGATCCTCGATATCCAAGATCAATGCCTTGTGAATCATCCTCCGCATTCCATCCCCTGGCTCACCAGAAGTTAGGATCCTTCGGATATCCTCAAACTTCTCGGGGAAGTTCGTCCCAGCTCTGGTGTTATAAGCCGTTCGTAGCTCTGGCTCGTTCGCCAGCACAAGGGCTACGGCGTTGTCTCCGTAGGTATTGAGCATATCCAGCCCAAGGTTTTCGCCAGCGGCCGTTGCGTCTTTACCAGTCGTGGACGCACCAAGACGGCGCATCTTCTTCTGGGTCATCGCCATGATCCGAGCTTCGGCAGGGATGTCTTCGCTATAGATGTAGATGAGCTTCGGGAGGCTCTGCTGGCTGTTGCGGTTTGTTCTGCCAAGCATTTGAAGCGTATCCGTAATGTCGGCCGCTGGTTGCATAACGATGTGGGTTCTTGGAGCCGCAACTTTATTTCTGGGATCGTCTTGAGCCGACATCCCTGTTGATGCTGGACGCCCAACTACCAAGGCTCTGAGGTTTTCGCTATTCCTAAATCCTAGCAAAGCATTCTGCTTGTCTTGGTCGGTCATAGATCTCTGGGCAAATTCGCCAGACGGGGTGACTACAATGTCTCGACCCGATATTTCGCCACTCAAGATTTGCCGTCTCTGTAGTTCTGCACGCAAGGCATCAAATGGGCTGATCGGGAGCTTATTGAGGGTCTCGGCGTTGTCTTTGATGATTAGGGCTAGATCCTTGAAGCCAGTCTCCATTAAGGAGTCGTGAAGCTCGATGGACTTTTGGCTTACCCAGCTAGGAATTCTGGACTTGCCGTTGGTCTTGTTCCAATCAATCGTGAATTCAAGGGCTGGGGCATTGCTCTTTTCATCCGCTGGCTCGATCTTGACCTTGTTTGTGTTGAGCTTCCTTGCGTACCGCTCCATGAAGTCCTTAAACGTGACCTTGGATTTCTTGTCGTAGTTTTGAAGGGTTCCGCCCTCCATAATCTCTCTGGCATCACGAAGGAATGTCTCTCCTGTGGTATCTAGTGATATGAAAGCCTTCCGCCCTGCTTTGATCTCGGCTTCGGCTAGGTCTGCTGTGTCCATGATTTTTGCCCCTAGAACCATATTGGCGGCGACATTATGGAATTGCCCAGAAAGAGGATAGATAAGAGCTTTTGCTGTCGTGCCTTCATATTCTTCCTGTGCATCTACTACAAGCTGTTCGGTCAACTTCTTCATCTTTTCGCCGATCTCGATCTGCCTCATTTCGCCGAGGATTTCATTTGCGGCGTTATGGGCATCAATGACCTCTTGCTTGGCTTTGATTGGTGTTGGAATGAAGGGGATCTTCTGTCCCTTCCAAGTAAATCCACTCTGGAGTCGGAACATCTGCCCAGCCCGAGCCAGCATACTGCTGGTCATCTGCATAAATGGATTGCCGAACCGCTTGGCGAGTCTCTCAAACTCGCTTGCGGTAGGTACAGCCATTGGGATGCTGGTCTTGGGGAAGTAGGTGGCGATGTTGGCGGGGCTTTTGATAGCCGTTGCCGAAGAGAACACCGCTCCTCGTGATCTCGGAATTACACTTCTAAAGAATTCGCCGATAGAGCTGTCTGTTCCCGCCGCAGTATGGCTTTCGTCGAGAATGAAGATTGCTCTGTCTGCGATTGCATTAAGGGCGGGGATAACATCCTTTTTGGCTGAAGAGCTGATCTGGGCGTAGGTAGTAAAGATTGCGTTATGTTCGCTGGGCAATTTCCCGCTCTGTGCGGCAAGTCGGAGCTTCTGGATCGGGTTCTTCATCGTAACTGGGCGACCCTTGCTACGCATCGAACTCCAGTTGTTATTTGTGATGAGAGGCTTGATCTGCCCTTCAAATCCGACGTCCTCAATATCGTCCATCATTGCTACATACAGAGGCTCTGATTTAGTCACAAAAACTGGGATAAGGCCCTTCTTTGCGGCGTAAGTAAAGATAAGCGCCCCTACTGGGCGACCCTTACCAACGCCCATCTCGTGTCCAATAATAACGCTTTTGCCTTTATCAATCTGATTGATGGCAAGGGCGATGGTCTCTAAGGCTTCTGCTGAAAGCCGTTCCTCGCCGTCATCCCGTTTGAAAATCTTGTCTAAAGGAATTCCCAAAGTCTTTGAGACGTACTGCGGGATTGGGCCGACTTCTTTAACAAGCTCGTCAAACGCAAAACGCTGTTCTGGTGCGAGGTTGGCGGGGGATGATAGGCCTAAAGAGTAGTAGCCATCTATCTTCTTGGATTCTTCTTCTCCTATTGGATTCCAACTCTCTTGTAGATCGGACTTTTCTTGGTCTTTGTCGATCTGCTCTTCACGAGGATCTGGGGCAGGGAGGCCTCTGGAGCTTAATCTGGTTTTAGCGAGGGTCTTCTCGACTGCCTTCTGGGCGGCACTTTGAATTGTTTGTCCAAATGTTTCTTCTGATGCAATGGGTACAGGTTCGCCAAATATGTCCGTACCGCCCATGTCCTTGAGGTCTTGGATCTTGGCTTCCAGCTCTGCCGCCAGATTGTTTAAGTAGCTGGAGAGCTTTGCGCTGGAATCTCTGAAATCGTAAATAGGCTGGAAGACATCGGCGGAAGTCTGGTCGAGGATATTTTCCGCAAGTCCAGGGATCTGGCTTCGATTGTTCTCAACGAACGACTGCCAATCTTTTGGAGTGTTTTCTCCGCCAGACCTCTTGGCTTCTAGGTAGGCCTGTAGTGACTTGGCAATCGGAACAAGCGGGTCGAGCTGGGATGCTTTTTCTGCACCCAGAACCTCTGTGGCTATCTGCCGTAATGAAACAAGTCGGGTAACTGATTTCGTTAGGGCGGCGGCCAAAGTCTTTACCCCAGCGTTGCTGTTCTCTGGGTCGGTAATGGCGGAAATGATGATCTTTTCGGAGTCTGTAATCTTGCCGTTATTGGAGCTGGCAATCGCATCAGCGAGAAGGGCAGAGGTTACTCGATCCTTGAAGGACTTTGTGAAGGTCTCGTCGTTGTTCCTGTACTGCTGTGGTGATCCGAATATCTCAAAGAACTTCTGCTGAATCGCCACATTATCGGGGGTTTCCGATAGATCTCCGTTTTCGTTTTGCTTGATATCTCGGAGTTCTGGGTTGTCCTGTATTTCACGAGCATCCGCAACCGCAAGCTCCTCTGTGGCTAAAGTTCCAGCGTTTGCCCTTACGGCTAGTCGCCTCAAGAACTGCTCTGGCGTTTTGTTGACGCCCAACCCAGTTGCCGTCTTGTTGGACTCTTCAAAGCTCGCCATTAGATCCATCTCCGTAATCACAATCGGCATCTTCATATTTCTGATCTGGTCTGCCATTTCTGGGAAAACCTCCATCAGCTTGGCTCGATAGGCGGCCGCCCGCTCTGGGTAGCGACGGAACATTTCAATCATTGCCTTGATTCGTCCGTGACCGCTTACGATTTTGTTTTCAGCAGTAAGGATGGGTGCGCCGTCTCCAGTTGAAGTCCCTGGCATCGCTTTGTCTGGATCCCAGTTGCGAGCCATTGTTTCGATAAGTTCTTTGTACGCCTTTCGATCTTTTCGGTTTCTTGGCTGGATGTCCGTGCCTTCCATGTCCTTGGCCTCGGTGGCCTCGATGATTTTGGGCGTCCCGATAACTGTTGACCCAGTAAAGCCCTGCGTGAATGCCTTGATCGTATTCTTCTTGGGTGTCGGTGCGAGCTTGTTTTCGCCCATCATCTTCTTTGCCACTTCTGATGGATCTATGATTACTGCTCCGTTTTCGTCCAAGAAATGTTCACTTTCTGGATTCAGCAACACATCCATTACGTTGCTTTTGATTACCCCACGAAAATCTTGTCCAGCTTGTCTTGCTTCGGCTTCATTCATGCCTGTCGCATCCATAACGAACTTCAAATAATCGGCGTCTCTTTGGCTCGGATTACGCTGGGCGATGATATAAAGAGCCTTGTCGATATCGTTGTTAAAGCTCAGTTGAAATAGATTAGATCCGATCCCATAGCGGGGTTTTGCTCCCGCTAGGTAGCTTGGGAGTTTTGGTAGTCCATTTGTAGTTGGGGCTGGGGGGACAGGCGGAGCGGGCGGAGCTGGCGGAGCGGGCGGAGCTGGGGGAGCTGGAGGTGCGGGAGGTGCGGGAGGTGCGGGAGGTGCGGGAGGCTCTGGGGCAGGGGCTGTTGTAGGTCTAGGATTTGCTCCAGTCGAGGGAAGGTTGGGTTGAACTAGGCCACCAGACCTTTGCCCTGTAACCGATGCGGATGGAACTCCAAGTCCAGTCCAGTCCACCTTCTTGCCTTTAAGAACATCTTGTATCTTGTTTAGGGTATCATCCAGCTCTGCTCCGACTTGGGGGTTTGCGCTAGAAAGAGCCTTACGCATCCGACTCAAGGCTTTGTACACCGACATGATGTACTTCTTGATGGAATTGATTAGATCTCGAATGCTCTCTCCAGTTGTTACCTTCTCCATCGTGGTTGTGTCTTTGCCTTGGGCTGAAAGCCTTAAATCGATTCTGCTTTCGGTAAGCCCAGACTTGCCTTCGATCTGGCCTAGCTGACGGAGCATCTCGCCCATCACTTGCACAGTCCTTGCCGTGCTTCCACCGACGTAGTCCGATATTTCCTCCATGCTCATAGAGGTCGGCATATTTGGGTCGTATAAGGAAATGGAGGAGACGAGCGCAGTTGCTACATTTGTGTCACTTTTGCCTACCTCCAAAATCTTGTTAAAAAGTTCGCCCCTTCGTTTTGCGTGATAGGGTTGGTATTCCTCTGGTTTTAGGCCGAGGGCTTTTGCCTCAATGTAGGCAGAGGCGAAGTCCCCAACGTGTAGGATCTCCTCGCCAAAAGCCCTGTTGTTCACCTCTGGGTCTATGGAATCCTGTAGGGCAAACTGATTTGGATCTAATCTTAGTGTGAGAGATCCGTCTTCATTGGGGGTGACTTGCATTGCGGATACTTGCCCTGTGATTGCACCTTCCTCGTACCCGACCTTAATTCCGTCCACCGATAAGCCTTTAGCAAGTTCAGCGGTTTTCTCTTTGGCAGACTGCATTCTTTCGTTTGATGTTGTGCCAGCCAGTTTGTTGCCAACCCTTTGGAGTAGCTTAGTTGGAGTGTTTTCGAGAAGGGGCTTCTCAACCTTTTCTGGTTCGTCTGAGGATCCTTCCGTAGCTGGCATCCCAAGTGCTTCAACCCTTGCCTCAATGGCGGGGATTATGCTCTTGATGTTTTCGTAATCGACGATTGAGGGGACGTTCTTAAAGAAATCTTCGGCAAAACTTGGATTTAGGATCGTCGCTCCGTCTTCTCGTGTCTGGAAGATCGGCATTCCCTTGATCTTGTAAGACCCCATCTCCTCGGTTATCTGGCCTCCAGTAATGATGTAGGAGGCCGCTTTTGCCGCCTCTCTCTGGCTCAATTCACTTTTGGATGCAGGGACGTCAGATAGCTGGCTGATCTCATTACGAGTGTTGTTTTGGGCTTTTGCCAATGCAGAGATTGTTTCAGCAACGTGCGCTCTTACTGCGAAGTACTCCATCTCGTCGGCGTTCTCCTTGAGCGAATCCAGCTTGTTGCCGATATTGATAAGCCTGTTTGCGGGCTTGAGGGCTTCTGGTTCTGGTTCGCTCTCAGCTAATGGCCTTGCGTTGAGGACAACATCAGAAGGGGATCCAAATCCTTGGCTGTTTGTCCAAGCCTCCCATCCTCCTGGTTCAATGTCTGTCGTGGCTTTTTGAAGCTCAAATGATGCCCCTTCTTGTGCCTCATCAGTTGCACCGATCTTTGCGATGTATTCATCTGCAAACCTTACAACCTTCTCTCCACCCGCTGTTGCTTGAACTGCGAAACCTCCAGTAATTGCGGCGATAATAATGCTCCGTGCCACTTCGCCGTTTGGATCTCTGGCTGGGTCGTAGTCGGCAATCTCCTTGGCTATTTGATTGAGCCACCTTTGCTGGAGTCCTTCGGTAACGCCTTCTACAGCACCACCCTTAACTGACGGCCACAGATACTTTGCCCCCGCCAAGGTATATTTGGCTAAAAGGTTTCTAGCTTGGGCCGCTGGGAGCTTCGTTAGGCCGAGCTTCTTGCCCAAGCCCAATGTTAATTTGTCTGAAATTGTATCAATCCCCGCAGAGGGCAGGGCGTACATCAAGGCGGCGACGTGGCTCTGGCTAGGGGTTAATGCTATTCCAGTCTTTTTCTGGGCTTCTTCTTGGTCAGCGAGTGCCTCGGCATAAAGAGAGGAAACATTCCCCAGATACCCAACGGCCACAGATCCTACTCCGCCAAGCGGAGCGGCGGCCGCATACGTCATCATCTGGGCTGGAAGCTCTGAAATGCCCTTAATGACACCGCCAACTATGCTTGCGTTAAAATCGTCATCAGTAGGGAATGTCTGGTCGAACCAATCCCGATTCTCTTTGGCCGCTTGAGATGCGTTAAGGAAGAACTCTCCACCGCTACCTCCGAGCTGGCGTCCGACTAATGCGTAGAACCCGCTGGCTTGGTCTTGGTTGAATCGAATAGATCCCTTGATCGCTTGCTTGATGGTGTTCAATACATCTGGATAAAAGTCGGAGTCCTTGTACTTGCTTGCCTCTTTTTGCTTTGCCTTGATCTCCTTGCTGGCCTCGATGGCAACTCTAGTGGGGATCTCTTTGTTCTTTGCCATGTCCATCAGCGAGTCCGTTGGAGCTTCTGGACTGATATTCGCTGGCTTTGGCTTTACTGCTTCGCCAGTTAGGTATTTCCTCTGATTAACAGCTCCAGCGGTCTTGTTGGCCTCATAGTCAACCTTGGCCTTTTGGCTTTCAGCCTCTTGTTTGGCACTTTCAATAGCATCTTTTTCGAGAGACTGGGCTGATTCGAGGGACTGGTTGCTCATAATGACGCTTGGCAATTTTCCTTTGAGGTCGGCCTCAAGGACATCAATAGCCCTGCTGGATGCGTCAATTTCATCTTGTGAAGCACCCGACTCGATTAGGGAGTTGTGCTGGGCGATGGCTAGATCTGTCTTTTTCCGCAACAGAGTCCATACAGCCCTAGCGTTGACGGCGGGCTTTTTAATTTCGTCGGTGTATTCGGCAAGCTTCTGTTTGCGGTTCTCGAGATTTGCATCGACTGATTTCTTGGCTTGTTCCGCCTCTTTCCGTACTCCTTTTGCTTCTTCGGATTCTGGTAGGCCAATCATCATTCCGTTAACTACGGATGGGATCATGCCCTCGAGAGCCTTGGGAAGGGCAGGGGCGTCTGGGTCGAGATTTCCTAAATTGAGGGACGATGCTGACTTTTGTAGCTCTCTATATATCGGATCATCCTTGGGGTCGTTTGACTTGGTGCCGTCAGCTTTGACAATGCCTTGCTTGCGAACGTCTTGACCTCTTTGCATGAGGGCATTGAAGGTTGCTTCTTTTTCTTTTTGCTTCGCAAGTTCCGCTTGGAGCATTTTGTGTTTCGCGAGTTGCGATTCTTTTTCATTTAACTCCTTTGTGCGGGCTAGTTCTTCATCCGCTATTTTTTTGGCGTATTCAGCCCTTTCCTCATCGGTTGCTTTCTCGGATATGGGAGGCGGCGGGCTGTTTTTCGCTGTCTCCATCTGGCTTTTAAGATCTCCAATGCCTGCCCTTAGTTCGTCCTCGGTTGCCTTTAGGCCTCTGAATGCCTCGCCGTAAATCTTGTTGTCTCTGCCTGTTCTCTCATCCCTAGCAATCGTGCGAATGGCCTCGTCATCCGAGTCTACCAATTCATCGATACTTCCGATCCTCTTGGATTTGCGGGTTGCGTCACGCTCTGGGGTTGCTCCCTCCACTTGTTTGCCCATGGGGACTCGGTAGATTGCGTTTGGATCTTCGCCGTAATCTTTATTCCCTGTCTTAATTTGGACTGGAACTTCGGGCTTATTGATTGGGCTTCCAAACTCGTCGTATTTAGTCGTCCCGCCTAATTCGTTTGGAGTTTCCCCAGATCCCCATTCCAGAGTCGGCATTCCTTTGTTATCGGACGTAACCTTTGGCTCAACTCCTCCACCAGCTACTTGTCGATGTCTTACGCCAGCGGTATCTAGGGTGCGTTCGGTCTGGGCGTTGGAGCGATCTTCCGAGGCCTTCGCTTCTTGTTTAGCGATCTGGTTGAGTTTGTTGGCATCGCTTCTTGAAATGTATGTCGGGGCAGGGGCGGGCTTTTGGTTTTTTGCTTCTTGTTCCTCTTGTCGCTTCTGGCGAACCCGAGCCAACAATTTGTCTGCTTCGTCTGGTTCGGGGCCAGCAAAAGCAGTTCCTTGGATGCGGTTAGGGCGTACCGAGGGATTCAGCTCGCTGGGCAATCCCATTGCTACGCTTTCCTAGGGAATGGGCCAGGACCAGCATACTTTTTGTTCAGTTCGTCTAAATTTGCTTGCTTCTTTCTTTGCCCAATAGCCTCCGCACTTCTCTTATTGTCTTCACGTTGCTTTACTCCCGCTTCATCAAAAGCCTTCATTCTTTGGTCATACTCGGCTTGCGAGCTTGCTGGCTTATTTGTCATTGGGCCGACAGCCATGCCCTCTTTGTAGCCTCTGCCAAGCATGTCATAGCCTCCCAATGGAGCAAGTTCTGGTGATTTTTCCTTTTGTCGGAAGGATTCTCCGCCGTCTGGGCCGTAAGGATTGCCAAACGTCTTTTCGCTTGCCTGCCTATTGCTTGCCAGCAACTGAGACTGTTCGTTAAAGCCTTTTTTGATCTTTTCCCTGTCGTCTTGAGCTTTGTTTCGTTCTCCTGCAAGAGCCATGCGATCTTCCGCATCTCGAGTGCGAGACATTGCGGTATTGGCGGTAGCCTGTCTTGCATTTGTTTCGTTAATTCCAGCTTGGTCATAATTTGGCTCTTGCCCCGCAAAATCCACTTTATCCATTCCTTGTTGTTTGCGGTAGTCGTTAGCCCTCTGCATCTGCGCTTGTGGGGACATAAACGAGCTGGCTCTTGTGTCTGCGGCCGCTCTTGCTTCTTGCCCGCCTTTGTACGAGCCAGCATTCGGATTGGCTGGCCCGAAATCTCCATATCCAGTTGTAGGCCCTCGGTAGGTCACTCCCTTGCTGGCAGGGCCACCAGTAGGATTTGGGTTGACGTCTCGGAAGGTGTCCAGCCTTGGCCCTTTTGAAGTTTCCTTTACTGGAGTTTTGGTTGGCTTGACTTTCGGGGTCTCCGTCGCTGGAGTCGCGGTCGTTGTATTTAAGAAGTTTTGTTGGTTCGGCCCCATTAAGGCTTGCCCCATTATGGGATTCGCGGGAGTTGCGGGAGGGTTAACCGCATCCATTGTGGTGCTTTGAGCTGTTTGAGCTGTGGACTCTGGGACTCGTGGCTTGTTTTGGGCTGGAGCAGGGGGCGTTACTTCTGCTCCTCCGTTGACTGAATCAGTTAATGAAGTGGAGGGAGTGCGAGCAGTCCTTCCTCGAGATCCGCCTTCAAGTGCCGCATACTGAGATCCCGCTTTTTTCTTCATCTCTTCGGACGCCCCCGAAATGCTCATTGATCCGCCAGTAAGTTTTCCGTCAGCTCCGATCTTTGCTGTCGGGTTTCCAAATACGCTGATTCCAGCACCTTGAAGTGCCGCATATTCTGGGCTGGCTTTTGCCATTCTAATTCCCTTGGCCGAGCGTCCGTACTTTTCGTAAATGCCCATAACCGCCGCTTGTAGGGTCTCGGCGGAAACGTTTTCACCATAATCTACTGGCTCGGGACCGCCGTAAACGGCAGGGGAAGCACCGCCACCGACGCCACCCTTGAATTCTTTGTTCCTATAGTTTCCAGTTAAATCTTGTAGGGCCATCTACAACAACTGGACAACAGAGTGTAGGCCTCAACAGATTTTCTGTTGGGTGCGACGCATTAGGAGTAACTGGCGACAGGGGTTCTTGCCATATAGATTTGCTGAAGATCCTTGGGTAAAGTCCTTACTGCTGATGGGGTGTTAAATCTGGTAGCCCCTGCGATGGTGGTAAGCCCGATAGCTATTGCCAGAACATCGTCATCGTGCCTCCCAGCGGCCGCCTCAGATCTACCGCTGTCTGTGATAACAAAGGTCTTCAACTCCTCGATGGCGTGACGGCAATGTATGTCGATTCCAGACCCTTTTTCGTCGTGATCTCTGATAGCTGACGCAAGTTCCTCAATGACAATGCGTCTGGTCTTGTCTGTGGTCTGCCATCCCAAGGCCTTGCTACGCCTAGATTCTCGTAAATTGAAGATTTCACGCTGATAAAGGTTAATGCTTGATTCTTTGAGTAGCTCGATAAGGGCCAGTCCTGGGCCGTTGACTTCTGGGACTACCAAACACCCTCCGTAAAACAGGGAAAGTCTCTCAATAAACTCGGCTAATACGTCAATATCGACTCGGCAGGGAGGTCTGACCCTTGCCACGAGGGCAGGGCGGATCCACGAGCCGTCAGAATCGAAGTATCCAGCCCTTAAAACGACCACAGAGTGGGAATCTGGGTCAGATCCAGAGACTTGTGAGTTGCCTGTCATACAATCTGCTGAAATTAGGTATCTGCCGTTTTCTTTTGGATTTTCCCATAACCACGCCCAGCTTTCGGCCATAGAACAGCTCCTAAAAATGGGTTTTGTGAAGTTAGTAGGTACGTCGATTGTGCCATAAATTGGGTCTTTTATGGTTTTTTCGAGAGCTGATATGCCAGATAGGTCAAATCGAGGCCGTCCAGACGCCAAGAAGCAACTGATTGGGTCAGAAGGGTACTCTTGCTCGAATTGTTTAACATCTCCACCGCACTTCTCCTTGATGACTCGACGCCTCCAAGCAAGTTGGTTATCGGTCAGCGAAAACTCCTCTTGTAGGGATTGCTCCTTAAAAGACAGCTCAAGAGGTTCAGTTACAGGCTCTTGGTTTTCCTCGAAGTTATGCCAAGCGGCGAAAATTCGGATGTATCCGTTTCCTGTTTTCCCGCTCTTGTACTCATCAAATGTGACCGCACTTTGCCAAGTATTGTAAAAAGCTCCACCAGCTCCGTTCGGGGTGGATTCCTCGATGACAATGGTGTTGGGTGAGGTGGGTACGCAGTTACGAATAGCCAATAGGATCTTTTCACCAGACCGCTCTCCAGCTCGACGATAGTGGGCGACCTCAGAACAGAGAAGGGCTTGGAGGGTCATAGACCGCCCTGCACCAGGATCGTTGGCTGTTTCCTTGGCGATTCGGCTTCCGTTGGATAATTCGCCTCTGGAGACGCTGTATGTCTGCCCCCAGTCGAGATTGTCGTTTTCTACATACCGATTTACCATATTCAGAAGGTTCTGAGAGGTATCCAGCTCGTCGCCGAGAACACAGGCCGTAGCGTTTTCTGTGCTACGGATAAAGTGAGTAATGACGGCGGCCGTAATGGTGCTTGATCCCATCTGCCGAGGCTTCAAGACAACAAGGCGAATAGGTTTTTGGTTCTTCTTTAGCCAGCGGATGACTTGGGCAACGTGCTTCTGGAGATAGTTAGCCCTTGGGCTTACCAGCTTTGCGTCCTTAGTAAGGATCTTGGTGTAGGTCTCCCACCACGCAAGGAAGTCGGCCTGTGCAACCGCTTCGATGGTCTCGATGGTTACTTGCGCTTTTTCTTTTTCGGCCATTGCCAGTAGACTTCCGTGCCTTTACCAGATCCAAAGGTGGCTGTTTTCCACTCTCCGAATTTGTTTTCCCGACGCTTCTCCGAAAGGCTCTTTAGCTTATTTTTTTTCATACTTCCACCAATCGGCAGAATCAGTCGGTTTGTTGATTTTCTTTGCTAACGTGGAAATTGTTTTTCTGGCTTCACGAAGTCCAATGGTTAATCGAACGCAAGGAGTTCCATCCTTGTCTAGGAAGCATTCCAAGAATCCTTCATCGTGAAGATAGGAGATCGCCGCTAGGGCTTCTTTTTCTCGGTTGTAGCTCATAGGGTTAGTCCTAATTTATTATCTATAACATACTGTTCTAATTCTTCTTCAGTATCTGCAATAACCATGGTCAAGGGGCTAGATGTGTACCCAGAGCATTGTATTGGTTGAATTGTAATTACCTTTGTATCAGCATCATAAATCATCCACCAGTCTAATTCCGTAGTATGAACTTCATCTGGAAATGGGATAATCTGTTCTGCATTTACATTTTGATTAGAATAAATTTTCATATTAGTTTGTAGTTACTGTCCACCCTCTGGAAATAAGAGTAGCTTTATCTGTTATCCCTTGGCCAGTAGGTGAAGCGTTTCCTGTTCCACCCAAATTCAAAATTCTAGTACCAGTTGTTTTGTTTGCTGTAACAAAAGCCGCTAAGATTGCGTTTACTGCGTTAGCCGTTAAAAGATTATTTTCCGCCCTAAAATCACCCAGACTATTAGAGATATAGCCCGACACATTTTCGCCCGCAAAGCCTGTTAATCGATTTGAGTAGCAGTAAAACGACCGAATATAAACCAAACTTAAATTTGGAATTAATCCTGTAAGTTGATTTGAGTAGCAAACAAAATTTTCTAGAAAAAAACAATCCTTTAAAGAGGGAATCGATCCTGTGAGTTGATTATTGTTGCAACGAAAATCTCTCAAATCCCCACCTGCACCCCCTGGGCTTAAGTTCGGAATTGATCCTGTAAGCTGGTTTGAATAACAATAAAATACTTGTAAATAATTCAATCCACTTAAACTTGGAATTGTTCCTGTGAGTTGATTATTGTTGCAACGGAATATCCGCAAATTAGTTAGCCACATTCCGTTCAAACTTGGAATTGTTCCTGTGAGCTGGTTTGAATAACAAGCAAAATCTCTCAGACTACTCAATCCAGCTAAACTTGGAATCGATCCTGTTAGTTGGTTTGAGTAGCAATAAAATTCTCTTAGATTACTTAATCCACTTAAACTTGGAATCGACCCTGTAAGTTGGTTTTGGAGGCAAGAAAAACTTTGCAAATCGTTCAATCCGCTTAAACTTGGAATTGATCCCGTGAGTTGGTTTGAGTGACAATTAAAATTTTGTAATCTAATAAATCCACTCAAACTTGGAATTGATCCCGTGAGTTGGTTTGAGTAGCAATAAAAATTTTCCAAATTATTCAATGCACTTAAGCTGGGAATAGATCCAATTACTTTATTATCAGAAAAATGAATAGTTTTGAAATTACTATTTTGAGCATAACCAGACAGTGCTGTAATGTCATTGGAATTGCATCTAAACTCTTGTAAATTAGGAAAAGCAGATAAATTAATAGTTCCACCAAGTCTTGGAGAGCTTGTACCGCAGATAATTTTTGTAACAACGGCGTTGTCATTTTCAAGCTCAATACCATTCGTAGTCCCCAGAGTCTTATTTACACTCACCCCGCTTGTGAGGGGCGTAGTTGTTCCGTCACCCCAGCTTACAGTCAATGCATTGGTGAAAGTCGCTACAAATCCTGTAACAATCTTACCAGAAGTAAATAAAAGGTTAGTCCAGAACTCAAGCTGAAGCCCAAATATGTATGGATTAATTAGGAAGCTCATGCCTGTCCGATTAAAACGACTTTAAGCCCCTTGCCAGCGATCGCGGAGCCGATCTGGTCGATGTCGATGGTGATTTCAGCGTCGTTAGCAATAGAGGAATCTGAAATGACGGCGGGAGAAGCTGCGGTTAGCGAAGTCTTCTCGTTTGCATCTATTGATAGTTTGGTCGAAAGCACACTCGTTCCGTTTTCGTTAATGTCCACAATGATTGCAGAGCCTGTTGGGGCGAGATTAACCGAGGCACGGACACCAGTAAGCGTAAAAGCATAGGGGGATCGAAAAGTAACTTTGTTTGTACCTACTGTGAGATTGCTTACTTCATCAGAGCAAGCGATGACAAGTTGTCTTGAGTCAGGAAGGTATCCAGCGGTAATCGCACCCCCAGTTGTCGTAATAACTGGAAGATTGGCAGGGGCGTTTTGAGTGGATTGAGTTACAAGAATAAATCTGCTTCCACCCGCTCTTAACGCAAGTCCATCCACATATCCAGTACCCGCACTTTCTATGGTGATTGCACCATTTGAGGCAACTTGGATTGAGCCACCTACCCCCGAGCCTTGGATCATCGGGTATGTTCCAGCCCCAGAAAATGCGTCAAGGGCAGAGGCGGAGATAATGCCTCCGTATGGAACAAGAACTTTCCCGTCATTGGTTATGTTCCCGTGCGTGTGAGAGGTCGGGGCTTTCCCATCCAAAGTTGTCTGGAGGTTGGTGACATCAGAAATGGCGTGAGTGTGGGTCGTTGGTGTTCTGGAATCAGACAGCCTTGAATCATTTCCTTGGCAAAAGCTGTTAGTAGTAGTGCCAAAAGTTCCCGTGGTTACAACGCCAGAGGTTGTAGTGATTAAAGGAAGGTTAGCAGTTGAGCCTACTGCACCAGCATTTGTTATATTTCCGTGAGTGTGAGAGGTTGGTGTTCTGGAATCTGAAAGCCTTGAATCATTGGTGACAACCGCAGTACCAGTAATGGCAGAAGGGGCAATCCCAGTTGCGGGGGCATAGCTACCAGAGGCCTGCTTGCCGTCTAGGGCTGTTTGTAGCCCTGTTACATTATCAATCGTGTGCGTATGGGATGACAATGCCTTTCCGTCTAAAGCTGTTTGTAGGCTTGTTACTTCGGAAATTGCATGACTATGGGCAGTTGGTGTTCGGGGATCTGAAAGCCTTGCGTCGTTAGTCAAAACCAGATTGGCCGTGTTCGCAATTCCGTGGACTGAGGTTGTTGCCGAATTATGCGTTGTGATTTTCCCGTCAACCTCTGCGTCTAGTGCGGCTTGATCGGGCAGATTGGCTGTAGGAACTTTAGCGTTTGCGTCCAGCGGGGCATAGCCGTAAGCAACGCCCTTGTTGTCCTTGGACTCGGCATTTGAGACGCTTGGCTCGGGAACGAAGCCGTCCGTGTATGGAATTTGTATTGCCACAAATCACACGCTCGAACCTATTACCAATCCAGCAAACAGGATCTGCGGTATGCGTCGTTATCGCATAATCATGTGAGCTTCTGAATATGCCCAAGCTGGGTTCTTATGGATCTTATCGTGGCAACTGAAGCAAACCCCCAGGAAGTAACCAGCGTCGGTTAGCCTGTCTCCAAAGCGACCTCTTTTGTGGTGGATCTGGTCGGCGAGTCTGGAATGGCAGACTTCGCACATAGGTTTCTTGTCTAGGTAATCTTTACGGATCTTTGTGTAGAGCCTGTTCTGTTTGGCTCGCTTCTTGGACACCCTGCGGAGGGGCGACCTTTTCAAGACTTTGCTATTTGTTTTAAGGCTTCTTGAATTGCGTAGGAAATGACGGCCTGTCTGTCTTTTTTCAATAACTTCATTCCGCTTTGAAAAAGCCTCTTCTCGGCTACAGCGTCAAAGGTAACGTCCACTTCGACCATTTTTGGAGCTGGCCGAGATTTACCAAACTTGATTAGCCCAAGGTTCTTTTTCACTAGCAGTCCCACTTGCGAAGGCTCTTATTGATTCGGCTGTCTGGGTTGCTGGCTGTTTTGCTTGAAGTTAGTTTTCGTTTCATGCCCTGCATTCTGGCGCAGAAAGATCTCCGCCTTGCGGCCGATGTTTCTGAATTGGAGGCTTCTTCACGACTTACTGGAGCTTTGAGCGTGCCACCAGTTTCTCTGTTGTAGCTACGTCTCCCAGCCTCGTTGAGGCCTCCGTCTGGGTTTTTCCCTTGCTTGCGTTGCCAAGCGGGACTTTTCACTGCATCTCTTTCGCCGCTTGGGCTTGGGCATAGTGCTGGTTGACGGCGGCTAATCCATCGGCTGTAAATGTATTTTTGGCTTCTCCCTCGTATCCAAATCCAAACGCTTTGTTTTTTGATAGGGCAAATCCATCCTCTATCCCACCCACGTTGCCCATATCTGAAGATTCGGCTTCTTGTTTTTTCTTTTTCTTGGCTAATTCTGATTCTGGCAAAGGGCCAGCGTATTCAGCCGATTCCATAACTACTCGGCGTAGGATTTGCGGATGTTTATTTTTTTGGCTGTCTTTGCTGACCGCTTAAAGTTTTCTGCCGTGGGCGCACCTTCCGACCCAGGCTTACGCATTTTCTCGTTACTTCCAGCGGCAATTCGTTTCCGCTTGGCGTGAATGTTGGCGTAGAGACCTTTCATTACTCTTGGTAGGACTTGGCTACGTTGATTTTCTTTTTGGAGAGCTTCTTTGGAACGAATTTCTTAATAAGAGTCTTATTGAGTTTCCAGTTGGGATCATTGATGGAATTATCCGCACCCATTCGCAGGGCGTTATTCTGGTTCTCGGCGTCAGTCGCTCCGTAGGTATCTTCTGGGCCAGCGTATTTATCGGCCATAAATTACTCTTGATAAGCCTTGCGGATGTTAATTTTGGGGGCCTTGTCGGCGTACTTGGCGCGAGCCATCGGAGTGTTGGCGACTTTATTGCGTCTTGCTGAATCCATTTCCTCATAAGTATCGAATCTGTCGCTTCCGTCGCTCGACCAAGCTGTTTTTTTCTTCAGTGTGGATTGATTGGAGATCCGCTCCATGGGCTTTCTTTTGCTTTTGATGTCATGTGGCATTGCGAATTCTTCAACTGGTCCTTTGTATTTGTCTCCCATTCGGCGAGAATGGGATCGGCGATATTTTTTCAAAAGCACTTTTCGTTATCAAGCGACGCATAGCTCCGTGGGGTGTGGTATCGCTTTTTATTTCAGATATTTGTTTTTGAAATGGCCGACGTGAAAGAGGCTTGGGACAAGTTGAAGACCGACGGGTTCTTCACGCCACACCTACGAGTCAAAGAAGCTGGGAGCAAGGGGCTGGGAGTTTTTGCAGATATCGATATTGAGAAGGGAAGGCCGATTGAGTTTTGTCATTCCATTGTGATGGACTATCGCAATAAGTATCAGCACGACCCAGAGTTTCGTCGCTACTCTTACTGGGCTAATTGCGAGTGCGAGGAATGTAAAAGGCACGGAGCGCAAGCTGTTTTACCTTTGGGCAATGGTTGTATTTACAACTCCGCTGAAACAAAGGAGCTATCAAATTGTGCGTACAAGGTAATAGCAAATCAGAGGTTGGTGCTTTTCTACGCAATCAAAGATATCAAAGCAGGGGAGGAGATTTTGACTTGGTGGGGGCAGGGGTATTACAACCGATATTGTAAGGCTAGTTCTCCCCCCGATAACAAGGAGGCTGATGGTACAGCGTCGGCCACTTCTGGTTCTTATCCGACATCTCATACTGAGTCTTCGGATCCACGCCCAATCGAAACTTCGGTAGAAGCACAAGCCGAGACCAGCCAGTAAGTTTATTAAAGACGCTAGGCCTTCCAGCTTTGGGGATTCCTGTAAGTAGTTTAATCATCTTGGCTTCTCGTTGTTGCTTTCTCCTTTAATACCTTTCGCCATAGACGCCAAGCTGTTCCTGGTGAAAGTCCTAGTGTTCGGGACAAATGACGGACACTTACCACCTCACCAGAATCAATCACAAGCCTAGCAAGCTGGAGCTGTTCTTGGGTAACGGATGTAAGCCGACCACAATGTACGCCTCGATCCATAGCGGCACGCATCCCAGCTTTGGTACGCTCACGAATCAGATCCCGCTCAAACTCTGCAACGGCCGCCAACACATTAAGCTGTAACTTGGAGGCGGGGTTCATCGTACCGCCTGTCGTGTCGATACCTTGGGAGGGGACACATAACCCGCAATCATACGAAAGAAGGTCGTTAATCAATCCAGCCAAGTGTTGGGTAGACCTACCAAGCCTATCGAGCTTCCAAGCCAAGATAACTTGGATCTCCTTGTCCATCGCCGCCCGCATCATCTTGTCCAAGGCTGGGCGTTCGGTAACCGACCCAGATATTCCGTGATCCTCATAGAATACAGGAGTCCAGCCCCGAGCCTTGCAGATCTGGGTAAGGTTATCCTTTTGAAGGTCGGTGTTCTGTTCGTCTGTAGATACTCTTAAATAGATACCAGCATTTGATGTAGTCATATCCCTGTAGTCCTTTGCTGTTCCCAAATTTGTGGCAGGGTGTCCGAATTAAAAGGGGGTACCCTTTCGGACAAGGTTTCTGTGACAGAAATCGTGACATAACGGTTTTGTCACGCAAATGTCACGCCTTGGTAGTTTCTAATAATTAACCTATTCCAAAAACAAGTCGTGACACGTCACGCTCTGTCACGCCCTTGCAACGAAATAATCACGGGGCAGAAGCCAGAAGCCAGAAGCCAGAAGCTAGATATACAGGGGAGTGGCTGTCGCCACATACGTTCGTGTTTTTCTTTATTAAACTCGAATTAGAAAGGCTATGCTAACATTACGCATTCTAACGACTCGGATCGTTTCTAGGGGCATTACAAAGCGATTGTGGGGCTTTTAATAATAGAGTCTGACGTTAGATTTTATAAGAGAGGCGTGTTAGAAAAAAGGGGGAGGGGGGGGGTATAGGGT
>Ga0209651_1000012_pt1 | contig 64688 bp, 51 predicted proteins | sample LauGreFBDMM110SN_2_FD_188216 | JGI IMG/M metagenome (GOLD analysis project Ga0209651, IMG submission 188216) | Freshwater lake microbial communities from Lake Michigan, USA - Fa13.BD.MM110.SN (SPAdes) (version 2) | ecosystem: Environmental > Aquatic > Freshwater > Lake | place: Lake Michigan... | reverse complement strand
CACCTGCCATGGCATCGGAACCATACACCGCAGAAGCACCATCTTTGAAAATTTCAATTCGCTCAATGGCAGAAATTGGAATGCTGTTCAAGTCATACAAGGTCGACTGGCCATTGTTAGGGTTCGCGTAGGCTGAAGGTGTCATTCGACGGCCATTGAGCAAAATCAACGTAGACGTAGAACCTAAGGCGCGCAAAGAGGCCGTTGCTACGCCCCTTGAAAACCCATTCTGGTCAGGCGTGTCGTTGTAACCACCCACGCCCATTGAAGGCACAGCCTTTAACAGTTGCAGAACGCTGGTTGCACCAGACTGCTCAATTTCTTTCGCTGTAATGGTCTGAATCGGGGACGTGCCCTCTTTGTCAGCACGCTTCAAATTTGAACCGGTAATTGTGAGTTCAGCTAAGCCAGAAGACTGAGCGACAGACATTTGGCTAAAACCTGTGGTCATGAGAACCATGACAGCCAGACTGATCTTGGATGGCTTGAACATCTTGAGAACCTTTTTTTTAATGTTTTATGGATTTTGTCAGTTTAATGACCTTGAACTTATTAATTAACCGGAGGAACCCTTTGTTACTTAAAAACAACAATGCAACTTAGATTCGAAAAACTGAGCATGTCAAAATGAGACTTTGATCAATGAGAACGACAACATGAGCTTTTTAAAGGGTAAAAAAATCCTTGTCACGGGGGTTTTGTCCAGCCGATCGATTGCCTATGGCATTGCCAAAGCGTGCCATGCACAAGGTGCCGAATTGGCTTTTAGCTACGTGGGAGAACGTTTCAAAGACAGAATCACTGAATTTGCGGCGGACTTTGACTCCAAGCTGATTTTTGACTGCGATGTCGGGGACGACACCCAAATTGAAAACTTGTTCAAAGACTTGTCGCTTCACTGGCCCCAATTTGATGGTTTTGTACACAGCATAGGCTATGCGCCGCGCGAAGCCATTGCCGGCGACTTCATGGATGGTTTAAGCCGCGAGGGTTTCAAAATTGCCCATGACATCAGCGCGTATTCTTTTCCTGCCATGGCCAAAGCAGCCTTGCCCTATTTGAAAGAAGACTCTGCATTGCTGACATTGACCTACCTCGGCGCGGTCAAAGTAGTGCCCAACTACAACACCATGGGCCTTGCCAAAGCTTCACTTGAAGCCTCGGTTCGCTATTTGGCCGATTCTTTGGGCCCCAAAAAGATTCGCGTGAATGGCATCAGTGCGGGCCCGATTAAGACGCTGGCAGCCAGTGGCATCAAAGACTTTGGCAAAATTTTGAGTGCTGTCGCCGCCACGTCGCCTATTCGTCGCAATGTCACCATTGAGGATGTTGGCAACACTGCGGCGTTTCTAATGAGCAACTTGTCAGCCGGCATTTCTGCCGAAATTGTGTATGTCGATGGTGGATTCAGCCATGTCGTTGGGGGCATTGGTGGCGTTTAAACCTCCTCATCTTTCAAAATTAAAAAGCAACGCCTAAGGGCGTTGTTTTTTTTTAACAATTACGAAAGTCACAATAGTAATTTTCTCGGTTTTGTCACATATTAAGGCCATGAGTCATTGAAATGTATTTCTTGGTCTCTTTCAGACTAAACACTGCTGTTTGGTTGCTTTGAAAGATCATTTTTATGTTCAAACTCATATTTATTTAGACACAAAAGGACTCAATAATGCCTCAATTCAAAATCAGCACCCTGAATCGCCAAATTTGCTTGGCTTTCGGTGGCACTGCTTTGACGCTCGCGAGCATGCAATTTGCACAAGCTCAACAGGTTGATACAGTGACCATCACCGGCTCTTCAATCAAACGTTCGATTGAAAACCAAAGCGCACTGCCTGTTTCCATCTACTCAGCCGATGAGTTGAGGTCTGTGGGTGTGACTTCCACAGAAGAAATTGTGCAGCGTATTTCTTCTAGCCAATCTAGCACGGGTGGTAGCCAAAGCATTGGCTCTGGCACCGGTGGCGGCACATACGCCAGCTTGCGTGGTTTGGGTGCCAACAAAACCTTGATTTTGTTGAACGGCCGTCGTTTGGCTTTCTTCGGCATTGGCGCTAGCGCTGTTGACTTGAATGCTATTCCTTTTGCAGCGCTTGACCGCGTCGAAGTGTTGCGTGATGGCGCTTCGGCCATTTACGGTACTGACGCTGTGGGTGGTGTGATCAACTTCATCACAAAGCGAGATTACCAAGGTGTTGACTTGGCTGTGGAAAACACATTCCCATCTCAATCAGGTGGCCAGATCAAGCGCTTCACCTTCTCTGGTGGTCAAGGCTCTTTGTCTAAAGACGGTTACAACTTGTGGTTCTCGTTGGACAACAAGACTCAAGCATCCGCAAAAGCCACGGACCGTGCTTTTGGCGCGACGGGCGTGATTCCAGCCAATGGTTTGAACAAAACTTCAGGCACCACCTTCCCTGCCAACTTCAACTACTACAACACGGCCGGTGCTATCAAGTCTGGCAACATCACAGCGCCTACTTGCGCGCCTCCAGGTTCGCTGTTTCAAAGCGGCACCACTTGCCGTTACGATTACACCTCAGCCATTGACATCATCCCTCAAACAGAAAACCTGAACATCAATGCCAAGGGCTCGTTTCGTTTGAGCGGCAATCGTTTGTTGACAGTTGAAGCCGTTCACTCAGAAAACACCAACGTTTCTCGCGTTGCACCAGATCCAGTGACAGGCATGAGTATGCCCATCACAAGCCCCTTCTATCCCAAAAATTTTGCAGGTTTGGATGCGACCAAAGCCTTGTTCGGTATTGGCTGGCGCATGGTGCCCGCAGGTCGTCGTGAAAACACTTCTGACGCAACAGCCAACCGTGTTGTGGTTGATTTGTCAGGTGTTGAGGGCGCATGGGATTACAAAACTGGCTTCTACTCAGCTTCTAGCACTGTCTCTGATGGCCCTACCAACGGCTATGTGAGCAAGACCAAAATTCAAGCGGGCGTGACCAATGGTTTGTTGAACCCATTTGGTAGCAACACCCAAGCTGCGCTTGATTACATCGATGCTGCCAAAGCACGTGGTACGTTCTCTACAGGTCGTGGCACAGCCACAGGTGTAGACGCTCGTTTCAACCGTGACTGGTTCAAGATGGATGGCGGCAATGCAGCCATTTCGTTGGGCGCTGAAGCTCGACGTGAGTCATACAACACAGACACTGACGATGCATTGGTATCAAGCGTTCCTTCTGCTGGTCGCAGCCCTTATCACGTGAGTAAAGACAAAGCCAATCGCGATGTGACTGCCCTGGTTGCTGAAGCTTTGTTCCCTGTGTCCAAGCAGTTGGAATTGCAAGCCGCTTTGCGTGCTGATAATTACAGCGACTTCGGTAGCAGTGTGAACCCTAAAGTTGGCTTCCGTTACACCTTGTCTCCCACCGCTGTGTTGCGCGGTTCTGCCAACACAGGTTTCCGCGCTCCTTCACTGGATGACGTGTTCGGCCCACAGGCTCGCACTTTCTCTAGCAATGCCATGGACGACTCCATTTTGTGCCCCAAAGGTGTGCCCACCGCTGCAGGCATTCAGTCGCGTGACTGCGGCCAACAGACACAGGCATTGACCGGTGGCAATCCAGATGTGAAGCCTGAGAAATCAAAGGCAGTCACTTTTGGAACAGCCTTCCAGCCAGCCAAAAATCTGTTGATGACCGTTGACTACTGGAACGTGCGTGTGAACAACCAAATCAGTTCGTTCCCAGAGCAGTCCATTTTTGACGACCAAGCCAAGTACGCAAGCAAAATTGTGCGATGCAATACGTTAAGCACAGCAGAAGCTGCGAATTGGGAGCGTTGCCAAGTGTTGGCCGGTTCTAACGCCATTGCCTACATCAAAACATTGACCGACAACTTGGGCAATGTGAAGACCAATGGCTTGGACTTCAGTGCTGCTTACACAACCACCATCGCCGGCTTGAAGACCAACTTCACTTACGACGGTACCTATGTGAACAGCTACCAATACCAACGTGAAATCGGTGGCGAGTACATTGAAAACGTTGGCAAGTACAAAGATGCAAGCCCCATCTTCCGTTGGAAGCACAACCTGACCACCACCATGGCACAAGGTAACTACCGTTACAGCACTGGCGTGCGTCACATGACAGGTTACACCGATGAAAATGCCGATCCCAAATACCTCAATGAAGTTAAAGCTTACACATTGGTTGACTTTGGCGTGAGCTACACAGGCATGAAGAACCTGACATTGGGCGCTGTGCTTCGCAACGTGTTTGATACCAAGCCACCTTTCTCTAACCAAGGTGCTACGTTCCAACAAGGCTACGACCCACGTTACACAGACCCACTGGGTCGTGCGATGGTTGTCAAAGCGAACTACAAGTTCTAATCACAAAACCCCAGTCTTGTGCTGGGGCTATACCAAAAAAGAACCGCTCCTTGGAGCGGTTTTTTCATGGCTGTTTCAATCAAGATATAGGAGCAACGCGAACGCAGTCAGCAAAGTATCGCTTCACGCCGTCATCGCCCTTCTCTTCCACCAAACCGTGAATATCGGTTTCAAAGCCGGGGCATTGAAGATTGAACTCGCGTGAAAACTTGAGGTAATCCACAATTTTCTTATTGAAAACTTCGCCCGGTACCAACAAAGGAATACCGGGTGGGTAAGGCGTCACAAGCCCCACGGTGATGCGACCTTCAAGCTCATCAATCGACACACGCTCCGTTTGACGACGCGCAATGTGCGCATAAGCATCTGCTGGTGTCATGGCCGGCGTTAGGTCAGACAAATACATTTCGGTGGTCAGGCGTGCTACATCGTATTTGGCATACAGTGCGTGAATGTGCTGGCACAAATCGCGCAAGCCCATGCGCTCATACTTAGGCTGCTTCTGACAAAACTCCGGCATGATGCGCCACATGGGTTGGTTACGGTCATAGTCGTCCTTGAACTGTTGCAAAGCAGTCAGCAAAGAATTCCATCGGCCCTTGGTAATGCCAATGGTGAACATGATGAAGAAACTGTACAAGCCAGTTTTTTCAACCACCACGCCGTGCTCAGTTAAAAACTTGGTCAGCACAGATGCTGGAATACCTGTTTTATCGAACTTGCCATCCAAGTTCAAACCAGGCGTAACAAGGGTCGCTTTGATGGGGTCAAGCATGTTAAAGCCATCGGTCATTTGACCGAACCCGTGCCACTTGCCGCCCTTCTTTTTGGGGTCACTGCGCAGAATCCAATCTTCGGCGCGACCGATGCCTTCATCGACCAAATTTTCAGGCCCCCAAACCTTGAACCACCAGTCCTTGCCGTACTCGTCATCCACTTTTCGCATGGCACGGCGGAAGTCCAGGGCCTCGGCAATGCTTTCTTCCACCAAGGCTGTGCCGCCGGGCGGCTCCATCATGGCCGCCGCAACGTCGCAGCTGGCAATGATGCTGTACTGAGGGCTGGTGCTGGTATGCATCAAATACGCTTCGTTGAACAAGTGTCGGTCTAGCTTGGTGTTTTGCGAGTCTTGAATGAGCACATGGCTGGCCTGGCTGATGCCGGCCAACAACTTGTGAATCGATTGCGTGGAGTAGACCAATGAATGTTTAGGCCGAGGGCGTTTTTTGCCCATGGCGTGGTAAGTGCCGTAAAAAGGATGGAAGGCAGCATGGGGCAACCAAGCTTCATCGAAGTGCAGGTTCTCAACATAACCATCGAGCATGCCTTTGATGGTTTCGGTGTTGTACAAAACACCGTCATAAGTTGATTGCGTCAAGGTCATGACCCTGGGTTTCACTTTTTTGGCATCAATGCCTTTGAGCAATGGGTTGGCCTTGATCTTGGCCTGAATGCTGGCCACCGAAAACTCACTTTGTGGAATGGGCCCAATGATGCCGTAATGATTGCGTGTTGGCTTCAAGAAAACGGGAACGGCACCCGTCATGATGATGGCGTGCAAAATGGACTTGTGGCAATTGCGATCGACCACCACCACATCACCTGGCGCAACAGCGTGGTGCCACACTATTTTGTTGGATGTGCTGGTGCCATTGGTCACAAAGAAACAATGGTCGGCATTGAAAATACGGGCCGCATTGCGTTCGCTTTCGCCAATGGCGCCGTTGTGGTCCAACAGTTGACCCAACTCTTCCACTGCGTTGCACACGTCTGCGCGCAACATGTTCTCGCCATAAAACTGATGGTACATCTGCCCTACAGGGCTTTTCAAAAATGCCACGCCACCTGAGTGACCCGGGCAGTGCCAAGAATAAGATCCGTCTTCGGCATAGTCCAACAGCGCTTTGAAAAATGGCGGCTGAACACCTTCTAAATAACTTTTGGCTTCCCGAATGATGTGGCGTGACACAAACTCTGGCGTGTCTTCAAACATGTGAATGAAGCCATGCAACTCTCGCAAGATGTCGTTGGGTATGTGGCGCGATGTTTTTGTTTCGCCATAAATGTAAATAGGAACGTCTGCATTTTTGCGCCGCACCTCTTCAATGAAGGCACGCAAACTTAAAACGGCAGGATCTAAATCGGGTCCGGGGGTGAACTCTTCATCGTCAATAGACAAAATGAAAGCGCTGGCCCGCGACTGCTGCTGCGCAAACTGCGACAGATCGCCATAACTGGTCACACCCAGAACCTCAAAGCCTTCTGTTTCAATGGCCTGAGCCAAGGCACGGATACCCAGGCCAGAGGTGTTCTCAGAGCGGTAATCTTCGTCAATGATGACGATTGGAAAACGAAATTTCATAGGGCCACCGCCTTGGGTAAAAAAATAAACAACAGGGGCGAAGTGTAATGAATAAACGGCCTCACAGCGGCATCAGGGCTCAAGAATCTATACCTAAACTGCTATACTCAAAAGCTCGGAGCGGTGGATGAGTGGTTTAAGTCGCACGCCTGGAAAGCGTGTGTGGGTTTATCCCCACCGCGGGTTCGAATCCCGCCTGCTCCGCCATCTTTAAAACCCTGCTAGAACTCTGTTTTAGTGGGGTTTGTTACTAAGCGCATGAACATTTTCAGAAGCCCCTTGTTCAAAATCCCCGGTTACAGGCGGATGTGGTTTTCCATCCTGTTCAGCAATTTGGGTGGGCAAATCACCCTGCTTGCGCTGCCCCTCACGGCCGTTTTCCTGCTAGACGCTTCTCCCACCCAAATGGGCCTACTCACCGCCATGGAAATTGCGCCCTTTGTGCTGCTTTCCTTGCCCGGTGGCGTGCTGCTTGATCGAATGCAAAAACTACCTGTCTACATCGCTGGCGAGATTGTCATGGGATTGTCATTGTTAACCATTCCTTTGGCTTGGGCATTTGACTTTTTGACCATTGACCTCATGTACCTTGTCAGTTTTGCAATCGGGGCGGTCTACACCATTGCCGGTTCGGCCTCGCAATTGGTTCTGACCCAATTGGTTGGACGAGACAAATTGGTCGAAGCCTATTCTCAAAATGCCATTGCGGGTTCTATGGCAGAAGTCATGGGCCCAGGGCTTGCCGGTATCTTGATCAGGGTATTTGGCGCGCCCTTGGCATTGGTCATGGACGCTTTGCTCTTAATTGGATCTGTGCTCATGCTCAAAGGCATTCGGATCCATGAAGAAGTGCCCCCTAGGTCGACATGGAAAGACAGGTCATTCAAAGAAGAATTGTGGAAAGGCCTCAACTTTGTCCGCTCGCATCCCATGCTTCTCGAAATGGCGGCCATTGTGGGGGCGTGGCAATTTTTTGCACAAATGGCGCTGTCTGTTCAGATTATTTTTGCGGTCAAGGACTTAGGGCTTGATGAAACTTTGGTGGCCTCAAGTTTTGTTGCCATGGGTCTTGGGTCTGTTTTAGGCGGCATGGCGGGCCCACCCATCTCTCGAAAAATTGGCTTAGGCCCAGCACTCATTGTGGGCATTGCCATCACCTCCGTTGGCTGGATCAGCCTTTTATTGTTTGAGGGCTTGCTCCCCAGTATTTTTTTATTTTCATGGATGCTCATTTGCTTTAGCTGGGGCGCCACCCTGCTCTTCGTGAATTTTTTATCGCTCAGGCAAGCGTTCACACCCACCGAGCTTTTAGGACGCATGACCACCACCATGCGCTGGTTGATTACGTTGCCTGCTGCGCCTGGCGCGCTTTTAGGTGGCTGGATGGCAGAGCACATTGGCATGCGAAGTTCGCTTTTGTGCGCGGGCATCGGCACGCTCTTAGTGGCCTTGGTGGCCACCCTTCGGCCCCGCCTGAAATCAATTCATCAATTGCCTGAAATCAAAGATTCAACGCTTCATCCGAGTTGATGACACAGAAGGCTACAGCCTTAAACGCCAATCGTTTCTTGCACTCTTGGCACCGCCGCCAACAAGGTCTGTGTGTAGGCGTGCTGCGGCGCCTGGTAAATTTGAGCAGCATCACCTTGCTCCACCACATGACCCTTGTTCATGACCAGCAAAGAGTTGGACATGTAGCGCACCACTTCCAAATCGTGCGAGATGAACAAGTAACTTAGACCTAATTCTTTCTGAAGATCTTTCAGCAAGTTAAGGACCTGGGCTTGAACCGAAACATCCAAGGCTGAGACAGCCTCATCAAGGACCACCACCTCGGGTGACAAACTCAAAGAACGGGCAATGGCAATACGCTGTCGCTGGCCACCCGAAAACTCAAATGGGTAACGCTTCAAAGCAGATGCCGGCATGCCCACCTTGTCAAGCAAACTGAGAGATTGTTTCTCCCAATCTGCACTGTTAGCGCCAATGCCGTGCAGTTGCATGGGTTCACTCAAAATTTCTCCCACTGTGAATCGCGGATTCAATGATGCATACGGATTTTGGAAAACGATCTGAAGCCTGCGCTTGTAGGCCGCAAATTCAGAGTTCGACATGTCAAACAAATTTTTCCCGTCAAAAAACACCTTGCCGGCTGTGGCTTCGTGCAGCCTTAGGAGACACAAGCCCACAGTGGTTTTACCTGAGCCTGACTCGCCTACCAAACCTACCGTTTGGCCTCGCATCAATTGAAAACTGACATTTTCAACCGCGACAAAGTCATCGCTTTGAAACCACGGCCCAGACCGCTTGAACACTTTGCGCAGACCTTGTACTTCTAACAAGGGCTTGTCTAAATTTGGTGTCGCAACAGACATGGCTGGTGCATCTAGCGATGGCGCAATGGGCGCGGGCGCACTTTCACCTGAGTTGGTAGACATCCAATCGTCAATGGTTAACAGCCGCTTGCCTTGTCGATCTATGCTGGGGCGGCAACTGAGCAGGGCCTTGGTATAGGGGTCTTGGGGTTGGCTAAAGAGTGTTCTAACTGGGCCTGCCTCACGAACAGTTCCCTTGCGCATTACTACAGCATGATCGGCCACTTCGCTGACCAAACCTAAATCGTGTGTGATGAAAAGCATGGCCATTCGGCGCCTCTCGCGCAATTCGGCTAGAAGCAACAAAATTTGGCGTTGTACGGTCACATCCAAAGCTGTGGTTGGTTCATCAGCAATCAACAGTTCTGGCTCACAGGCCAATGCCATGGCAATCATGACGCGTTGCTGTTGACCGCCCGACAACTCATGCGGGTAAGCATTGACGCGTTTTTGAGGCTCGGGTATGCCTACTTCTTCAAGGAGTTCGCAAGCGCGCGCAGCAGCCTGTTTGTTTGAAACAGGCTTGTGAGCTTTCAACATTTCAGCCAGCTGGAAGCCGACTGTGTAGACCGGGTTCAGTGACGTCATGGGGTCTTGAAAGATCATGGCAATTCGAGATCCTCGAATGAGTTGCCAATCTGCCCTAGAAAGATTCAACAAAGAACGGTTGTCGTAATTGATGGCCGAATGCAAAGCAACGATGGCATTTTGAGGGGGCAGCAAGCCCATGATGGCCAAAGCACTGACCGACTTGCCACTGCCAGACTCGCCCACCAACGCCACTGTGCGTTCTCGAGGAATGACAAAAGAAACCGACTCAACAGCTCGAACAGGAGCCTTGGAGGCACTGATGAAATCGACTGTCAGATTTTTAACTTCCAACAAATTGTCAGAAATTTGTGCGATGGGTGGAGGGTATCTGCGTGTTGCCATGTCAAGCATTCAAGGAATTGGGCTCAGTGAATCACTTTGGGATCTAGAGCGTCCCTGAGTGAATCTGTGAGAAGGGACAAGCCTGTTACAAAAATGGACATGGCAGCTGTCGCAGACAAGAGTTGCCACCAATACCCCACCAGCAAATCATTTTGTGCTTCTGTCAGCATGGTGCCCCATGAAACGCCATCAACAGGCACCCCAAATCCGAGGAAAGACAAAATCACTTCTGCTTTGATACAAGATACCGTCAGCAATGAAAACTGAACCAAAATGACATGGCTCACGTTGGGCAAGATATGAACAAACATGCGCCTGTTGTTGGAAGCGCCAATGGCATCTGCCGCTCTCACATATTCTCGGTTGCGGTGCTTCAGGTATTCACCCCGCATCAATCGGTAAGTGCCTGTCCAGCCTGTGATGCCCAAAATGAGCACCACGGCCATGGTGCCCTTGGTATTCAAAACAGCTGCAATGGCCAAGATCAGCAAAATTCCTGGAATGGAATGAAAAACGTTGTAAAGCCAATTGCTCAAGTCATCGACAATGCCGCCGTACCAACCCGAGACGGCACCCAAAACAGAGCCCAGTAGCGTGGCCATGAAGGCGGCTGCCAAGCCTACCAAGATGCTGGTTTCGGCACCTTTGATGGTCTTGGCTAAAACGTCTCTGCCCCATTTGTCAGAGCCCATTGGCAGGTGTGTGGCCAAGGCGTTGACCTTGTCACCAGCAGGCTTCACAGCTTTTTGAGCCTGCTCCCATTGCGCTGCGATGGGATCTACAACATCCGTAGGGGTGGGTTCGTACAGCACGACCTCAGGGATGGCCTTGCTTGCGTCATCGCCTTGAATTGCACTCTTGGCCCACGATGGCGGCGCATTGCTAATAGCGACCTCTTTTTCCCAATCGGAAGCCAAAGGCCCGACCAAGGTGGTGAACACCAAAGCCAAACTGAGAATCACAGTGATGCCACTCCACACACCCACCCGATCCGATTTAAAGCGCCGCCAGGCCAAAGCCCAAGCGCCTTCACTGACGGCGTTGACAGGCCCTTTAGCGAGCGAGCTGACCAAGGAATTGGGAGCGTTGTCAGCTGAATTTGGATAGCTTTGCATAGTCATGTAAAAGATAATCAGATTTCAGCGCAATTGAACACGAGGGTCGGTGAGGCGATACAAGACGTCACCGATCAGATTGAAAATCATGGTGGCAATGGCCACATAAACTGTGACGGCTTTGATCACTGGGAAATCACTTCGCTCAACAGCCAAAATGATTTCTCGGCCAACGCCAGGGATGCCGAAGAATCGTTCCAACAAAAAAGCGCCAAGCAACAAACCTGGCAAATTGGAAATCACAAAGGTAATGACCGGAATGAGGGCGTTGCGCAAAACATGCACAAACATCACCCGAGGCTCAGAAAGTCCTTTGGCTCTGGCTGTTCTCACATAGTCTTGGTCGACTTCGTCCAGCACGAAACTTCGAAACAAACGCGTATTGGGGGCAATGCTGACCACCAAGCCTAGCAAGATAGGCAGAGGTGCATAGGTACTGATATTTTTCCAGTAGTCGTCGCTCCAACCTTGCACTGGAAACCAACCCAAGCGATAGGCCAACACATATTGGCCCAAAATAATGAAGACCAAAATACTGACTGACATCAATGCTGTGAACACGACCATGGTGCCGCGGTCAATTGAAGACCCCCGCACCCACGCAAGTCCCAAAGCAAGGACCAAGGCAATCAGTGTTTCAATGATGAGCAAAGGCGCCATCAATGTCAGCGAAGCGGGCAAGCGAGTTGCAAAAATATCAGCGACCGACTCACCTGTGGTCCAACTGTTGCCAAAGTTGAAAGTAGCAACTTGTTTGACAAAAATCCACAGCTGCACCGCGAGGGGTTGATCAAGCCCCAACTCAGCCCGAATGCTGTCAATTTGTTCTTGGTTCGAAAATAAGCCTGCCAGCACATAGGCGGGGTCACCACCGATCCAATTGAAAAGAAAAAATACCAACAAGATCACACCGGCCAAGGTTGGAATCATTTGCCAGATGCGGCGAAAGATATAGGCACTCATGTTTCAGTGCCCTTAAGGTTTTTGAATGTCATAGTAAATCCAATCACCCAAGATCAGGGGGTGTTTGCGAAAGCCTTCCAAACGCTGATGGCTAAGCCGCGTTGCAATGCCTGTTGAACTTAATCCGAGCACGCCATTGACCTCCATCAAACGGTACATGTTGTGCAAAACGCGTGTGCGATCAGGGCCGTCGGGCAAGCGCTTGAGTTGCTCAAAATAGGCGTCGTATTCTGCATTTTCAAAACAGGCGTAATTGTTTTGACCAATGGTTTTGGAATACAAGAGCTTCATCACAAATTCGGCTTCGGATGAGCGCGTCCATCCCAACGCCCAGGACGGTATGGCGCATTGCTTGCCCTGCTTCAGCATTTCTGGAAACTTGTCCTTTTTAACCTTGAGGCGAATGCCAATTCGGTCCATTGATTTCTTCCAAAGCTCATCTCTTTCGCGATCAACGGACGATGTAGACGAGTAAATGGTGAATACAAGTGGTTTTCCGTCTGGCATGTTGCGATACCCTTTGGCATCCTTCTTGTAACCGAATTGATCTAACAAAGCATTGGCTGACAAGGGGCTGAACTTCACAATGCTTTTGTAATTGGGGTCATGCCCTGCAATGACCGGCGATACCATTTGCTGGGCCTTCACTGCTTGACCTTTTCGAATCACTCGAATCTCTTCGTCCACATCAAAACCCATGATGATGGCGCGCCTGAGTGCAATTTTTTCAGGGGTATAGCCTCCAATGACGGGGTCCTTCATATTGAAGAACTGATAGCGAATATCGGGCTCAACACTTCTGTACATGTTGACACCCTGAGCCACCCAAGTTTGAAGCAAATCATTTTTGGGCGTGAGTGCTTTTTCAATGAAAGATGGAGGCACGGCAACTGAATCGATTTCTTTGCCGCTGAACGCCAACCACATGGATTGCGGCTCTTCAATGATGCTGACCTCGACACGGCCAATTTGAGGCATTTTTCTGCCTTGCATTTGGCTGGCAATGCGAAGCTCTACAGGTTTGTTAGGTGGCGGTTGAAAATCCCAGACAAAGCCTGGAAATTCAGGATTGGCTTTGAGGATAATTTTGGATCCCCGAACCCATTTTTCAAGCATGTAAGGCCCTGTTCCAACAGGGTTGGACATGATGCCCTCAAAGCCATACTTTTCAACCACCTCGCGCGCCATTCCGCCGGCAAAAGGGCTGGTCAATAGTGACAGGAAATTTCGATCTGGCTGAACCAACTTAATGGCCAAGGTGTACCTGTCAAGGGCGTAAATGCCAGGGTGTTTTTGATCGTAATCAAATTTTCCACTGGCAACCGCCTTCTTTCTTGATTCGGCGAAACCAAATACCTTGTCATCAAAGTCAGAGACTTGAGGGCTGCGATTTTTAGGGTCTGCATGGCGCAGCAAGGTGTAGACAAAATCTTGCGCAGTGAGTTCACGCCTTTGTCCTTTAAAGGCTTCATCCGGTGTGAAGTACAAGCCTTTTTTAACTTTGAAGGTGTAAGTGATGTTATCGGCCGAAATCTCAGGCATGGATTCTGCGGCATTTGGCACGATCTGAGTGGGCATGGCCATCCAGTCGTAAGTCAAAAGAGGTTGAAAAATAGCCGCAGTGATGGTGTTTGAATACAGGTCATTCACGCGTACCGGATCGAAGCCGGTCTCAGGCACTGGGAAAGCCACGCGCAATACTTTTTCAGGATCCGCTGGGTTAGCCTTGGGATCGGGAGCGGCAAGCACGGCGGTGCATGTCAGGGCCAAAACCAAACTCAGGCAGACATTTTGAAAAGCACGCCATGCGCTCATTATGTTTGGACGCACATTGGACGCCACTTTAAGACCAACTACAAAAAGCACAATCTTCCTCAATCATGGGATGGCAACATGCACTAGAGTGCCCAAGTTTGAAGAATAATCTAACTTGACTTCATTTCTTCACAAATCACAATATTTAAGGGATATTTTGAGCGCCTCGGCCTCGGCTTCAGGTAAACCCTTAAAGTGAAATGATCCCATTCCAAAACAAGGCCTACCCTCATGACAAATCCTTTGCTCCAAAAGTGGTCTACACCTTTTGAAATGCCGCCCTTTGAAGACATCCAGGCAGCACATTTCCCCGAAGCTTTTAACCAAGCCTTAACCCATCACCAAAACGAAATACAAGCCATTGCATCGCAAAAGCAAGCGCCAAGCTTTCAAAATACCCTGCTTGCACTCGAAGCCAGCGGCGAGCTGTTAAACCAGACCTCCGCCCTCTTCTTCAATTTAAGTGCCTCACACACTTCGCCTGAAATTCAAGCCATAGAGCGAGACATGTCGCCAAAGCTTGCAGCCCATTCAGCAGCCATGTTTTTGAATGCAGCACTGTTTGAACGCATCAACAAACTCCATCAAGAAAGAACAAACCTGGGGCTAGATGCTGAGAGCATTCGTTTGATTGAAAGATACCACTTAGATTTTGTTCGGGCAGGCGCAAATCTGAAGGACAAAGACAGACAAACCTTTGCCAACTATTCGGAAAAGCTGGCAAGTTGTTTTACCCAATTTTCACAAAATGTTTTGGCAGATGAAGCTGCTTTCTGCTTGGTTCTCACGGAGGCCGATCAACTCAAAGGGCTACCAGATTTCGTGAAGAGTGCGGCCAAGCAGTTGGCCAAAGAGCGTGGCCTTGAACAACACAATGCGCATGCCTTCACGCTTTCCAGGTCGTCTATCACGCCTTTCATGACCTTTTCAGAAAGACGGGACTTGCGTGAAAGCATGTGGCTGGCATGGTGCAAACGTGGCGAAAACCCGGGCGCTCACAACAACGAAACTGTGATGAAAGAGATTTTGAAAATTCGATTGGCTCAAGCTCGCCTTTTGGGTTACCAGAATTTCTCTGAATATGCTTTGGCCGACACCATGGCGGGCAGCGCAGCAAATGCCAGGGATTTGCTCATGCGCGTATGGACTCCCGCGAGACTTAGAGCCATTCAAGAGCGAGAAGACTTGAAGATGCTTTCTGGATTAAGTGATCTTGCCGCCTGGGATTGGCACTTCTGGACAGAGCGCGTTCGCAAAGAGAAATTTGATTTGAACGAAGCAGAAATCAAGCCCTACCTGCAACTGCACAAACTCATGGAAGCCATGTTTCATGTGGCGAACCGCTTGTTCGGCGTGAGTTTCAAACAGGTCGAAAACATTGCCAAGTACCACAACTCTGTCACGGGATGGGAAGTGACAAGTGCCGATGGCAAGCATGTTGGCTTGTTTTTAAGCGATAACTTTGCGCGCAGCAGCAAACGTTCTGGCGCATGGATGAGCACCTACCGAGACCCGATGAACCTCACGCAGGAAGTGCGGCCCATTGTTGTGAACAACAACAACTTTTCGCAGGGACCAGAAGGAAAACCAACGCTACTCAGCATAGACGATGCCCGAACCCTTTTTCATGAGTTTGGCCATGGTTTGCACGGCCTGTTGTCACAGGTTAAGTTTCCCCGCCTTTCAGGCACCAGTGTGCTCAGAGACTTTGTTGAATTTCCATCCCAAGTTTATGAAAATTGGCTGATGCAACCGCAAATATTGAAAGAATTTGCTCTGCATGCAGAAACTGGCGTGCCCATGCCCAACTCATTGATTGAAAAAATACTGGCTGCTCAGACGTTCAATCAAGGCTTTACAACCGTTGAGTACGTCTCATCGGCCTTGGTCGATTTAGCGCTGCATGAAACCATCGACATCGAACACTTGAACTTTCAAGAGTTTGAGTCAAAGACGCTTGAAAGCATTCAAATGCCACCTGCCATTGGCATGCGGCACAGGTTGCCACACTTCTCACATTTGTTTTCGTCTAACAGTTATGCCTCGGCCTACTATGTTTACATGTGGGCTGAAGTCTTGGACGCAGATGGTTTCGATGCATTCATAGAAGCTGGCGATATCTTTGCCAAAGAACCTGCGCAAAAACTGTATGAGCATATTTATTCTGCCGGTAATCGCCAGGACCCCATGCAGGCCTACATTGCATTCAGAGGCAGGGAGCCAACGGTGGCACCACTTTTAACCAAGCGTGGACTTAACTGATTTATTCAAACAAAAAACCCCGCAAAGCGGGGTTTTTTGATTCAAGCAAGTGTGATTAACGAACCACAGCAATTTGCTCGCGCTTACCGGCTTTGTAAGTGAACAAAGTCAGAGCGCCATTTTTGATGTCGCCCTTTTCGTCAAACGCGATGTTGCCGGTCACACCTTTGTAGTTGATGGACTTCAAAGCAGGCAAGTACTTAGCTGGGTCTGAAGAACCCGCAGTGACCATGGCTTGAACCATGACTTTGACTGCGTCATAAACATAAGGTGCATAGACTTGCACTTCAGCGTTGTACTTGGCTTTAAAGTCAGTACGGAATTTTTCCATGCCTGCTTTTTGTTCACCTTCAACGCCACCCGCTTCAGCGCAGAAGACGTTTTCGTCTGCCATGCCTTCAGCTGCCAACTTGGCCAACTCGGCCGTACAGATGCCATCACCGCCCATGAATTTGGCTGAAATACCCAGCTGCTTCATTTGCTTGAGCATCGGGCCTGCTACAGCATCCATGCCACCAAAGAAAATGATGTCTGGCTTCTTGCCCTTGAGGGTGGTCAAAATAGCGTTGAAATCAGAAGACTTGTCTGTCGTGAACTCATGGCCAACCAAGTTGCCACCGGCGGCTTTAACAGCTTTTTCAAATTCTTCGGCCACACCTTGGCCATAAGCTGTACGGTCATCAATCACGGCAATGCTCATGCCCTTGAGTGTTTCAACAGCGTATTTGCCCAATGTGCCGCCCAAGTGAACGTCATCAGCCACAACGCGGAAAGCACCGGCGTAACCTTGGCGTGTGTATTTAGGATTGGTGGCTGAAGGAGAAATTTGGGGAATGCCAGCAGCGTTATAAAGCTGTGAAGCTGGAATGGTGGTACCTGAATTCAAGTGGCCGATCACGCCCTGAACTTTGGCATCTACCAATTTTTGAGCAGCAGCAGTGCCTTGTTTCGGATCGGCAGCATCGTCTTCAGCCAACAATTCGAACTTGACAACTTTGTCACCAATTTTGATGCCCGCCGCATTCAGTTCTTCAATGGCCATCTTGGCGCCATTTTCGTTGTCCTTGCCCAAGTGGGCAATGGCACCGCTGGTAGGTCCAACGTGACCAATTTTGATGACTTGAGCGCCACCATCTTTTTTGCCACAGGCAACGAGTGTCAAAACAACTGCGGCCACTGCAACCGCTGTGAGAGGGGTCTTAAGAGAAGACAATTTCATGAATAGCTCCGGAATAATTAGGTTTTGCTTCAATTAAGCAAGCCGTAACGATAACGCAAATTTGGAACAGATTAAAGGGGCTTGATCGTTAACAGACCAAAAAAAAGGGCAAAAGCCAAGACTAATTGGGCTTTGCCAAGGTCAAATCGAATCGATTGATCTGAAATCCGAGTTGCGAATAATGTTTCCAGCGCTGCCTGGCGCTTGATTTGCCGCTTTCTTCTGGGCCAACCACTTCGATTAAACGCTCAATGCCCTCCAAATTGGGGGGGGGCGAATCGTTTAAATTGAGGAAAACATCCAGTTGCTGAAGAGCGGTCAAGTCCTCCCAGATGGAACCAAAGATGACGCTCGAATGTTCAACCATATTGGGAGAATCGGCCAACAAGCAATGCGTCACAAAGTCAGATCCATTGAGATTCCATAACAATTGATTCAACAAGTGCGACGTTTCTTGATCTGCCAACACACCGACCCTGCGGCCCTGGCCGGTGGCCTTGCGCAATAAGCGACAAACATAAGGCAGCTTGTCAGGCGCATTGAAATGAAAATCAACTTGCGTCATGGACATGCAATCTCAATCTTGACCAGATTTGAGAACTATTTCGCTGCAGGAACCGTCTTTTTCGCAGATGCTTTTGCATTCGAGGGTTGTTGAGCCAGCAAGTAAGACAGCAACAAGCCAACAGGTCTGCCTGTAGCGCCCTTGGAAGCCCCGCCTTTCCAAGCTGTGCCCGCAATGTCCAAGTGCGCCCATGGGTATTTTTTCGTGAAGCGATGCAGAAATTTTGCGGCCTTGATAGCGCCACCTTCGCTGCCACCGACATTGGCGACATCAGCAAAATTGCTTTTGAGTGCATCAGCATATTCCTCATCGAGTGGCATTCTCCAGCAAAGATCCATGGCTTCATCGCCTGCTTGAAGGAGACTTTGAGCCAGTTTGTCTTCGGTAGCAAACATGCCACTTCGAATGGCCCCCAATGCAATGACACATGCCCCAGTGAGCGTCGCAATGTCAATGACTGCTTGAGGTTTGAAACGCTCGGCATAGGTGAGCGCATCGCACAAAATCAAACGTCCTTCAGCATCTGTATTCAAAATTTCAATGGTTTGACCACTCATGCTGGTCACCACATCACCAGGCTTCACAGCCAGGCCATCGGGCATGTTTTCACAGGCAGGGATTAAGCCCACAACGTTGATTTTGGGTTTGATGGTGCTGAGGGATTTGAAAACACCTAAAACACTGGCGGCGCCACCCATGTCAAATTTCATCTCGTCCATTTGACCTGGTGGCTTGAGAGAAATACCACCGGTATCGAAGGTAATGCCCTTGCCCACCAGCACAGTGGGCGCCTCAGATTTAACGCCCCCCTGGTATTTCAGCACAATGAAACGAAGCGGCTCGGCAGACCCTTGCGCAACGGACATGAAAGAGCCCATACCCAACTTGGCAACTTCCTTGGGGCCCAGCACTTCGCATGACATTCCACCTGATTTGGCCAGGGTCATCGCAGCCTTGGCCAACATGGTGGGCGTTGCATGATTGGCGGGTCGGTTGACCCACTCTTTGGCAAACTCAATGCCTTGGATCATGCCAACGGTGGCTTTCAAGGCGTTTTGCAGGCTGAGGTTAACGCTGGGCAAGCCCACGCTGACTTGGCTTAATGAGCGTGCGGCGGGTTTTGATTTGGTGGTGCCGTAAACATAGGTGCCATCAGCCAAAGCCAAAAGCAAGGCTTGCAGGGCCTGCGCACTGAGGGGCTCGGGTGAAACGACAGTGAGCTTCTTGGTTTCGTCGGTTTTTAAACTGGCAGTCAGCCCCGACATGGCAGATTTCATGTCAGCGGCCAAGGCAGCACCTACCCCCAAAAACACCACTTTGGATGCAGAAATACCAGCTGCACCATAGGCGTGGAGAACTTTCCCTTTTTTGCTTGAAAAGTCCTTGGCCTTCGTCGCTTTTTCGATCAGTAAGGAAAGTGGGTCTTTGGCGGCTTGAAAGTGGTCAGAAATGAGGACAATCAAGACGTCTGCAGGTGATTTTGCGGCGGCTGCCAAAGAAAGTGTTTTTAATTCAAAGTTCATAATTGAGGTTTTCCAATCCAACAATGTTATTCCATTCTTCCACTCAAAAAGATTTAGCCCGAAGTTTTGGTGCCGCCAATGTGGTTTTTGCCACGATCGTGAAAATGATGTTGGCCATGCCTAAGTTGCACAGAACGGAAGGTGGCACATGAGAACCATTCGCCGATTAATTCACGGGGAAATCATTCGAGCGGTTAGTTTTGTCGCCATTGGCTTTCTGGCCTTGTTTGTTTTTTTCGACCTGGTCGATCAACTTCAAACCTTGAGCCGAAACAAATTTCAGGGTTATCAACTGCAGCATGCTCTGATGTATGTGGCCTTGCTCATGCCCAGCCATTTGTATGAGTTACTGCCCATATCTGTGTTGATTGGTGCTATTTTTGTCATGGCGCGTTTTGCACAAAGCTCCGAATTCACCATCCTCAGAACAGGCGGATTGGGGCCATGGCGCGCACTTCAAACGCTCTTTCAGTTGGGCCTTGTGTTTGTGACTATCACCTTCTTGTTGGGTGACTACATCTCGCCTTGGACAGACAAGCAAGCACAGCTTTTAAAGGCGCATTACCAAGGACAAATTACCGTTGGCCAGACTGGCGCTTGGCTGAGAGAAAAGCAGGCGCAATCACAATTTGCCGTCAACGTGAGATCCATGAGCAGCGAAGGCCAGCCTGAGAATATTCGGATTCATGAATTTGACAATGAAGGGCGGCTAAAGTCTATGACCCTTGCGCCAAAAGCCCAGTTGATGACTGACGGTTCATGGCTTTTGAAACCCGTTGATCGGCGAATTTTTCAAATTGCATCCGGCGAAGATTCAAAAATCGAAATTTTGAATCTGCCGGAATGGTCATGGAAAACCGAAATCACCTCCGAGATGATTTCTGCTGCGCTTCTCAGTCCCGATCGAATGAAAACCATCGACTTGTTTCAATACATGCGGCATTTGGCTGCAAACGGTCAAAATGCGCAACGCTATGAAATTCAATTTTGGCGAAAGGTGTTTTATCCACTGAGTTGCTGGGTCATGCTGACGCTTGCTTTGCCATTTGCTTATTTGCATTTCAGATCAGGCAACATCGCAGGCTATGTCTTTGGAGGGGTCATGGCTGGCATCAGTTTTTATTTGCTGAACAACGTTTTTGGCTTCATTGGTAATCTGCAAAATTGGCAGCCTTGGCTCACAGCCGCTGCACCCGCACTGATCTACAGCGTAGTCTCACTGGCTACTTTTTGGTGGCTGGTTTTACGCCAATAAAGGTTTTTGATGACAAACATCAGCTCTCAACATGCCATCATTCTGTTTGCTCACGGCTCAAGAGACGCCTTATGGCGACGTCCCATTGAAGCTGTTGCCAATGAGATGAAACAACTTTCACCTGACACACAAGTGGCATGTGCCTACCTCGAACTGACCGAGCCCGACTTGCCGACTACCGTCGCTGGTTTGGTTCAGACGGGCGTCAATGCCATTCGCATTGTCCCCATGTTTTTGGGGGTGGGCCGGCATGCCCGAGAAGATCTGCCCTTGTTGCTGCAAGATCTCATCATCCAACAGCCTGGTGTGACGTTCGAATTAAGAAATGCCATCGGCGAAGAGCCTGAAATGACTCGCGCCATGGCAGCAATTGCCTTAAAGTCCAACCCTTAGATTCATAAGGCATAATAAACTCATTCTTACTGGGTTTATTGTTATGAACTTGCATCAATTTCGATTTGTACAAGAAGCCGCTCGTCGCAATCTCAACCTGACAGAAGCAGCCAAAGCGCTTCACACCTCTCAACCTGGGGTCTCCAAAGCCATCATTGAGTTAGAGCATGAACTGGGAATCGACATCTTTGCTCGACACGGCAAAAGGCTGAAGCGGATCACGGAACCAGGTCAGCATGTTCTCAAAAGCATCGAAGTCATCATGCGTGAAATCGGCAACTTGAAACGCATCGGCGAGCAGTACAGTGCGCAAGACAGCGGCACCCTCTCCATTGCAACCACCCATACCCAAGCACGTTATGTGCTGCCTGTTCCCGTTGCCAAATTGCGCGACCTGTATCCGCACGTCAACATCAGCTTGCACCAAGGATCACCCGACCAGGTGGCCAAAATGCTATTGGATGACACCGCCGACATGGGCATGGCCACCGAATCATTGGCAGCTTACGAAGAGCTGGTGACACTGCCTTGCTATGAATGGCAGCACATGCTGGTGGTTACACCTGACCATCCTTTGGCCAAGAAAAAACATCTGCATTTAGAAGACATTGCCAAAGAACCCCTGATCACTTACCACCCCTCATTCACAGGACGAATACGCATTGATGCAGCATTTGCCAGCAAAAAACTGCACCCTCGAATTGCACTCGAGGCCATTGACTCAGATGTGATCAAAACATACGTGCGTTTGGGTTTGGGTGTGGGCATTGTGGCTGAAATGGCCGTGAAAGATGACCTAGCGGGCGATTTGATCGCGCGTCCTTTGGGTGATCTCTTGGGCAAAAATGTATCGCGAGTCGCCTTCAAAAGAGGCGCCTACCTGCGCAACTTTGTTTATCAATTTACTGAGTTATTGAGCGATCGGTTAACAACGGCCTTGGTTGCAAAAGCCATGACAGGCCATGTCAATGACTACGAAATTTAATCCTCTATTAAAAGCCATCATGACTCCTCAGTTGATTTCAAAACACCCCCAAGTAGGCACGAATATTTTTACCGTCATGTCTGGCTTGGCAGCCGAAGTTGGCGCCGTCAATTTAGGTCAAGGGTTTCCTGACTTTGAATGCGACCCTGTCTTGGTCAATGCGGTGAATCAGGCCATGCAAGAAGGCCGCAATCAATACCCGCCGATGCCAGGCGTCTTGCCCTTGAGAGAAGCTGTTTCGCAGAAGATTGAAAAGCTTTACGAACATCACTACGATGCACAATCCGAAATCACAGTCACAGCAGGTGCCACACAGGCTTTGCTCACCATCATGCTGGCTGTGGTTCATCCTGGTGACGAAGTCATTGTTTTGGAGCCTTGTTACGACTGCTACATTCCCAATGTCGAAATGGCCGGTGGCGTAGTTGTGAGAGTGCCCTTGACACCTGGCACATTCAAGCCCGATTTCGACAAAATTCAAGCTGCCATCACGTCGAAAACTCGCGCCATTTTGATCAATTCCCCGCACAACCCAAGCGGCATGGTGTGGCGTCACGAGGAGATGCTTCAGCTGCAAGAAATTTTAGCGCCGACTCAAATTGTGTTGATCAGTGATGAAGTCTATGAGCACATGGTTTACCAACCGCTTCAACACCACAGTGCAAGCTCCTACAAAGGCTTGGCAGAGCGCGCCTTTGTGGTGTCTAGCTTTGGCAAAAGCTACCATGTGACGGGCTGGAAAGTGGGCACCGTTGCAGCACCTGCCTCACTGACCGCAGAATTTCGCAAGGTCCACCAATTCGCTGTCTTCACGGTGAACACGTCCATGCAATATGGCCTAGCAAGCTACATGGCCAATCCGCAAGCTTATTTAGATCTGCCCCAGTTTTACCAGCGCAAACGCGATCTCTTCAGAGAAGGCTTGTCAAAAACCAAATTTAAGCTGCTGCCAGGCGAAGGCACCTATTTTCAATGCGCCGATATTTCCAATCTGTCGGTACCAGAAAAAGATTTGGGTGAGGCTGAATTTTGCAAATGGTTAACACGCGAAATTGGTGTTGCAGCCATTCCCATGTCCGCCTTTTATGGCGACTCGTTTGACCAAAATGTCATTCGATTTTGTTTTGCAAAAAAAGACGCCACCTTGAATGCTGCCATTGAAAGATTGGCAAAACTTTAATCGTCATTTTCTGGCGCCAAGTTTGGAAACAGCACGGAGTTGAAGCCAAACTTCGTAAAATCACGCACCCGTTGGGGGAACAAAATACCCACCAAGTGATCACACTCATGCTGAACCACTTTGGCGTGAAAACCATCAGCCGTTCTTTCAATGGCTTGGCCATGCTGGTCAAAACCAGAATAACGAATGTGCTGCCATCTGGGTACAACAGCCCTCAAACCAGGCACCGAAAGACAGCCTTCCCAATCGTGCTGCAGTTCATTGCCGATGGGCGTAATAACAGGATTGATCAAGACGGTATAAGGAATGGGGGCTGCGTCGGGGTAGCGTGAAATGATTTGCCCCGTTCCAAAAATGACCAGCTGAATATCCCAGCCAATTTGAGGGGCAGCAAGACCCGCACCACTGGCAGCGATCATGGTCTCTTTCATGTCCACAATGCCATCCAGCAGTTCCGGCGTATTGAATTCGAGCACTGGTTTTGCAATTCGCATCAGGCGCTCATCACCCATCTTCAATATTTCACGAACCGTCATTTGGATCTCCTTTTAACAATGACAAAAGGCCAGCTTCATCGAGCACCGGAACACCTAGCGCAAGGGCCTTTTCAAGTTTGCTTCCGGCCTCTGCACCTGCAACCACGTAACTGGTTTTTTGACTCACTGAGCCAGCCACTTTGGCACCGGCTTCTTCTAGCATGGCTTTGGCCTCATCGCGACTTAAGGTCGGCAATGTGCCCGTGAGAACAATGGTTTGGCCACTTAAGGGCTTGGGTACGCGCTCTGCAGGGGCGCCTTCTTCCCAACGAACGCCACATGCTCTGAGCTGTGCCACAATTTCTTGGTGGTGCGCTTGGGCAAAAAATGCAAGCACACTTTGCGCCACGATGGGTCCTACGTCTGACACTTCTAAGAGTTGATCTAATGGCGCATTCATGAAGGCATCCAAAGTGCCAAAGTGGCGGGCAAATTCCTTGGCTGTGGCTTCACCGACATGCCGTATGCCCAAACCATAGATGAATCTAGGCAAGGTGGTGGACTTAGAAGCTTCAAGTGCCGCCAAGATATTGAACGCAGATTTTTCTGCCATTCGATCAAGTTGAACCAGCGCGCTTAAACCTAATTTATAAAGATCTGGCAAGGTACTGACCACGCCGGCATCCACCAGTTGATCGATCAATTTTTCACCTAGGCCATCTACCTCAACAGCCCTTCTTTGCGCAAAGTGCAGAAAAGCCTGCTTGCGTTGAGCACCACAAAACAAGCCACCGCTGCATCGGTAGTCAGCCTCATCTTCATCTCGCAAAGCTGCACTGCCACACACTGGGCAGACATGAGGCATGGTAAAAATCTGCGTGTCAAGCGGGCGCTGAGCAAGGACAACGCTGACAACTTCGGGAATGACGTCACCTGCACGGCGAACAATGACGGTATCACCCACCCGAACATCTTTGCGCCGAGCCTCATCTTCGTTGTGCAGGGTTGCGTTGGTGACGGTGACGCCACCTACAAAGACAGGGGCCAATTTGGCAACGGGTGTTAGTTTGCCAGTTCGACCTACTTGAACGTCAATGGCCTGAACGGTTGTGAGCTCTTCCTGAGCAGGGTACTTGTGAGCGACGGCCCAACGGGGCTCGCGCGTGACAAAGCCAAGTTTTTCTTGAAGCCCTAGGTCATTGACTTTGTAAACGACACCATCAATGTCGTACGGCAACTTATCTCGCAGTTGTGCAATTTGTGCATGAAAATCAATTAGCCCGTCGGCACCTCTGACACACTGAGTTTGAGCAGCCACCGGAAAGCCCCAAATCTTGAGCGCTTGCAATAAATCATAGTGCTGCTGAAAAGGTGCTAAACCTAAGGGCCATCCCAACACCTCACCCAGGCCGTACGCAAAAAAACTCAGTGGCCGTTGCGCGGCGATGTTGGAGTCCAATTGACGTACAGCACCGGCTGCAGCGTTTCTTGGATTCACAAATGTTTTCTCACCCTTGACACCTTCAGAAATTTTAAGAAGTTGACGTTCATTGAGGGCATCAAAGTCGTCTCGCCGCATATAAACTTCTCCGCGGACTTCCAACACAGACGGCACTTCAAAAAGTTGCAAGGGAATTTGCCCAATGGTTCGAACATTGTGCGTAACATCTTCCCCATATTCACCGTCACCTCGAGTAGCGGCCTGAACCAAAATACCATTTTCATAACGAAGGCTCATGGCCAAGCCGTCAAATTTAAGTTCTGCAACGTATTCAACTTCGGATGCGCCCTCTGCCAAAGCTAATTCTTTTCGAATTCGGGCGTCAAAAGCTGCTGCGCCACTGGCCTCAGTGTCAGTTTCGGTTCGGATGCTTAACATGGGAACTTGATGACGTACTGTAGAGAACTCAGGCAATACGGCCCCTCCTACGCGCTGTGTAGGTGAATCGGCAGTTAACAAAACAGGATATTGAGTTTCGATGCTTTGAAGTTGTTTAAACAATCGATCGTATTCAGCGTCTGGTACTTCAGGTGCATCCAAGGTGTAGTAAGCATGCGCATGGCGGTGCAGCAATTTTCGAAGCTGTGCGGCTTGTTGACTTGCCAGATCGAAAGCTGAAGGGCTGTGCCCTGTTCCCTCCTCCGATCCTGAAAACAAATCTAAGTTCACAATGAGATCGAGGGCACGATTATGAAAACAATCGACGAGCCTGAGGTGAGCCGGCAGACAGCTCACGTGAATCTAGGGCATCGTAAAGGAGTTCTAGATCAACTGCAATGGCGTTTAAATCTGCTTCGGTGAGTGCGTGTCCTGCACCATCGGTAATGACGCCGTCCATGTCTTTACCAAGTATGCGGGCTGCTTCGCGCAACCTGGCAAACGCTTGTTCTTCTCTGGGTACCTGCGGCACGTCTAGGCTTAAGGTGAATTCTTTGATAGCAGACAAAGCTGGATCATCGGCCATGGCCGCTTGCGTATCAAAGGACAAAGACAAGATAGGCGGCAAGCCTTGAACAGGTGCAGCCAAAACCATTCGACCAGGAATGACGCCAGCCACAAAACCCCAACGCGCAGCGTGTTGATGAATGTAGCCCGGACTCCATGCGGCTGATGTGGCGCAAACCGTGAAGCTAAGCTGTGCGTCGTGCGCACTGGCAAATTGATCAAGCTCACGGGCACGTGCCACTTCTTCCAACATATCTGAAAACTCTGGTGCACCACCAATCGAATCGGCAAAATTTTGGGCCTTGATCACATACTCTGAAAATTCAATTTCATTCAAGGGCCCTACTCGGTTAGCCAATTGAACACCCGCCTGAAATGCGTGGTACCTGCGCCCAGCCACAGGCGTTTCCCATTCGCCAGAATTGTCATTCAAGCCTTCAACAGCAAAAGGCTTGGTGCCAACTCGACGCGTGGAAGGCAAAGCCGCCAACGCAGCATCGCCTGAAACCTGCACATCGACCTCAATCGCAGCAATGACATCGATCAGTGCATCAAGCGGTGGTTTCTTGTCAGGTGTGGGCAGAATGCTGATTTCATCGTCTAAATAGGCTGAGTCATTTAAACCTGAGCGCCCCAAATCCGAATGGTCTAAGACAGGGTCGACGCCAGCAGTCGTCTCGGGTGCGGCTTGGCGTGGCGCGTTTTGCCTAGCCGTCCAGAGGTTGTATATCACAACCCCCACCAAGGTCAAGACACCAACAATGGCCAAACTATTTTGCAAGGAGCTCATGTCAGGGTGTGCAAAGTAAGGTGTCTATCAAAAGGATTTGATCAAGCCGTTTCGGCAGTTGAAACTGCAGCTTCCATGTCAACAGCCACAATGCGGGAGACACCCTGCTCTTGCATGGTCACACCGATCAGTTGCTCTGCCATCTCCATGGCAATCTTGTTGTGACTGATGAACAAAAATTGAGTTTCTTTGCCCATGCTCTTGACCAATTTGGCGTAGCGTTCTGTGTTCGCGTCGTCCAAGGGGGCGTCCACCTCGTCCAGCAAACAAAAAGGTGCTGGGTTGAGTTGAAAAATAGCAAACACCAAGGCAATGGCTGTGAGTGCCTTTTGGCCGCCAGACAACAAATGAATGGTCTGATTTTTTTGGCCCGGTGGCTGCGCCATCACCTGAACACCTGAGTCCAAAATTTCATCGCCCGTCATCACCAAGCGGGCACTGCCACCGCCAAACAATTCAGGGAACATGCGGCCAAAATGTTCATTCACAATTTTGAAAGTGCCTGCCAAGAGATCTCTGGTTTCGGCGTCAATTTTCTTAATGGCATCTTCAAGCGTTGTCATGGCTTCGGTCAAATCAGCGGTCTGAGCGTCCAAGAACGCCTTGCGTTCACGGGATGTTGTCAACTCTTCTAATGCTGCCAAATTCACAGCACCCAAAGCCACAATTTCCCGATTCAGACGATCAATTTCAGATTGCAAGCCCGTTAAGCGAACATGGCCTTCCTCAATGGATTTGGCCAAGACTTCAAGATCTGCCTCCGCATCAAGCAGCAACTGCGTATATTGCTCAAGTCCTAAACGGGAAGCCTGCTCTTTGAGTTGCAGCTCGGTAATTCTTTGGCGCATAGGATCGAGTTCACGCTCAAAACTCATACGGCGTTCATCACTGGCACGCAAACGCGCCGTGAGGTCGTCGTACTCACTGCGCTTGGCACCCAACACCTGCTCCCTCTCCATTTTCATCACCAATGCATTTTGCAAACCGGCCTGAGCCGCCGCATCGGTAAGCCGGGACAATTCTTCCTTGGCTCGTTCTTGCTCATCTGCAATCGATTTAATTTGCTGAACCGCAGTTTCTAGTCCACGCTGCAATTCTGAGCGCCTGGCTTCTAGGCTGCGCTGTGAAAAAGTGGCTTCTTGTGCCAAACGTTCAAGCGTTCGCTGCTGCTCACGACAATCTGACAGTTTGCGCTCAGCTTCAATCACGCGTTCATCAAGTTGTGCGTGGCGTTCTTGACTGTCAGCCAACTGCATGTCGAGTTCTTCAAATCGAGCTTCAGCCGTGATTCGACGCTCTTGAAGCTCTTCAAATTGCAGGTCAATTTCTGCCATATCCGTGGTGATTTGCTCAGTGCGTGCGCGTGTTTGCTCTGCCCATTGAGAAAGTCGAAGTGTTTCAACCTGAAGTTCGTGGGCTTTCGATTGAGCCTCTGACGCTTCTTGCCTGGCCGACACCAAACGTTGCGCAGCATCAGAATACGCGGCTTCAGCACGAACGGAGGCTGACCTGGTTTCCTCTGCAATCAATGTTTGAGCACGCAATTGCTTTTCGAAGTTTTCAATGTCTTGGGCGCGCGCCAAGAGGCCTGCCTGTTCAGAATCAGGGGCATAAAAACTGACACTGTGTTTGCCAACGGCATGACCCGTTTGAACTACAAAGCATTCGGCGCCTTGCAGTTGATCACGCCAAGCCATGGCATCTTCCAAAGAAGGCGCTGTGAAATAACCTTGAAGCCAATCGGTGAGCAAAGCCGAGAGGCCAGCATCAGAAAGTCTGAGCAAATCGGAAAGGGGTCGGCAAGCAGCAGGCAGTCCTTTTCGAGCTGATGTTTGCGTGGCATTTGGCGGTGAATAAAACGAAAGCTTGGCAGGCGGCGCATCGGATGCAAAAGCCTTCACCATGTCGAGGCGCGAAACCTGAAGCGATGAAAGCTTCTCGCGAAGCGCAGATTCCATGGCATTCTCCCAACCGGGTTCCATGTGCATCTTGCTCCACAAACCTTGCAGCTGATCAAGGCCGTGTTTGTTCAACCAGGGCTTGAGTTTGCCGTCAGTTTTGACTTTTTCTTGGAGTGATTTAAGGGCTTCAATCTTGGCAGTGAGATCTGCCAATTTGGCAGACTCGTCGTTCACAGACTGCTGCTGATCTCGGCGCGCTTGATCCAATCTTGGGGTTTGTTCTTCTAACTCTTGCAAGGTGGTGTTGCACAACTTTGCCAAAGTGTCTGCTTGCGCCAATTGCGCTTTCAAATGAACAAGTCCTTGCTCGTCTGGGGCATCCAGTGCATTTCGATCAGCCAACAAACGCTCTCGCCTGGTTGAGAGTTGTCGAGTTTGGTCTTCGATGTTGCGTTGATCGGCTGCCAGCACCTGAATTTGCTGTTGAACCTGCACCACACTGCCTCTTTGCTCGTTGGCTTTGGCTTGTGCTTGCCGCATGACTTCTTCCAAATCCGGCAAGGCTTGGGCTTGATCTTCGACTTGTGCAGCCAATGTGATGGCTTGATCTTCGGCTTGCAGGGCTTGTTCTGCCAACGCTTCAAGCTCTGCTAGGGCTTGTAATTGCTTTTCGGACCACTCTGTTGATTGAGCCTGCAATTGAAGCAGGCGCTGCTCAGCACGCTGGCGACCTTCCACCACGAAGCGAATCTCAGCTTCTAACTTACTGACTTCAGCACTGGCCTCGTACAACAAACCTTGTGCCTGATTGACTTGGTCGCCAGCGGCATAGTGCGCTTGGCGCACGGTTTCTAGGTCTGCCTCGACATGCCTCAAATCGGCGATGCGCGCCTCCAAATCAATGACGGCCTTGTCGACATCGGCTTTGATTTTGACTTGATCGGTTTCTGCATCTGCACGTTTGAAAAACCAAAGCTGCTGCTGCTTGAGGGTGCTGTCGGCTTTTAAATCATTGAAGCGCTGAGCCACTTCAGCCTGCTTCTCCAACTTTTCCAAGTTGGCGTTCAATTCGCGCAAAATGTCATCAACACGCGTTAGGTTCTCTCTGGTGTCAGACAGGCGGTTTTCAGTTTCGCGGCGCCGTTCTTTGTATTTGGAAACACCTGCAGCTTCTTCCAAAAACAAACGCAATTCTTCCGGCCTAGATTCAATGATTCTGCTGATGGTGCCCTGACCAATGATGGCGTAAGCACGAGGACCTAATCCAGTTCCCAGAAAAACATCTTGGACGTCGCGCCGACGTACGGGCTGGTTGTTGATGAAATAACTGCTATTGCCATCTCGTGTCAAAACGCGTTTGACCGCGATTTCTAAAAACTGCCCCCATTGACCACCCGCACGATGATCGGCATTGTCAAAGATCAATTCAACGCTGGCTCGGCTGGCTGGCTTGCGGGTGTTGGTGCCGTTGAAAATAACGTCTTGCATGGATTCACCACGCAATTCGGAAGCTTTGGACTCACCCAAAACCCAGCGGCAGGCGTCCATGATGTTGGATTTTCCGCAACCGTTGGGGCCGACAACACCGACCAACTGCCCAGGCAGGACAAAATTGGTGGGTTCTGCAAAGGATTTGAATCCAGATAATTTGATGGAATTGAGGCGCACAGGAGTCAGAAATTAGGTCAGATGGCACAAGTCATGCCAGAAGCCTCCATGTTAACCGACCCAAGGGCCCCATCAGGCTGTAAAACGCCTGAAATTGAACTCAAAAACAGGCCCACAATTGCCGGATAATTGGGGCATGAATCCCCTCTTGGCTACCCTCCAACCCTACCCCTTCGAGCGCCTTCGCCAATTGTTCGCAACGGTCACCCCTCCCACAGACCGCGCGCACATTAGTTTGGGCATTGGCGAGCCCAAACACGCTACGCCCGAATTCATCAAAACCGCCCTCAAAGCGTCGCTCGATACAGCACTGTCTGGATATCCAGCCACTGCGGGTGAATTGCGCATGCGGGAGGCGTGTGCCCAATGGCTCCAGCGCAGATACCGCATTGAAATTCAAGCCAGCACACAAATTTTGCCCGTCAATGGCTCCAGAGAGGCCTTGTTTTCCTTGGCCCAAGCGGTCATAGACCCCACAAAACCCGGTGCTCGTGTTGTCAGCCCGAATCCCTTTTATCAAATTTACGAAGGTGCCACGCTTTTGGGGGGTGCCGAGCCCTACTACGTGGCCAATGCGCCAGAAAACGACTTCTCAGCCAACTGGCAGGCAGTGCCTGAGTCTGTTTGGCGCACAACCCAACTCGTTTTTGTTTGCTCACCCGGAAACCCCACCGGAAAAATCATGCCCTTGGCTGAGTGGCAAACTTTGTTCGAACTCAGTGAGAAATATGGTTTTGTCATTGCCTCAGACGAGTGCTACAGCGAAATCTATTTTCGCGATGAGCCACCCTTAGGCGGTTTAGAAGCGGCCTCTCTTTTGGGCTACAAAGAATTCAAACGTTTGATCGCCTTCACAAGTTTGTCCAAACGCAGCAACGTGCCCGGCTTGCGCAGTGGCTTTGTGGCTGGCGACGCCGCCATCATCAAAGATTTTTTGTTGTATCGCACCTACCACGGTTGCGCCATGAGTGGCGTGGTTCAAGCCGCCAGCATTGCGGCTTGGAACGACGAAGACCATGTGCTTGAAAACCGCAACTTGTACCGCACCAAATTTGCACAAGTCACACCGGTCTTGGCAGAAGTCATGGACGTTAAGCTACCCGATGCCAGTTTCTACTTGTGGGCAGGTATTCCAGCGGCTTGGCACAACAGCGATACCGATTTTGCACGCGAGCTTTATGCATCAGAAAATGTCACTGTGCTGCCTGGCAGCTACATTGGCCGTACCGTCGATGGACAAAACCCTGGCCAAGGCCGAGTTCGAATGGCCTTGGTGGCCGAAACCGCCGAGTGCCTGGAAGCTGCACACCGCATGGCAAGATTCATCAAAGCAGGCAGACCCTCATGAGCGCCACCCTTCGACTGGCTGAGCAATTGATCTCATTGCCTTCCGTGACCCCCGAAGATGGTGGCTGTACGGCCTTGATCAATTCGCACCTTGAACCTTTGGGCTTCCAATGCGAAGTGATTGATTTGGGGCCAGACAACTTTCGGGTTCGAAATCTTTGGGCCAAAAGAGCGGGTACCTCAGGCCAAACCTTGGCATTTGCAGGACACGTTGATGTCGTACCCACAGGGCCTTTGACAAAATGGACCAGCGATCCCTTCACACCCACTCACCGTGAAGGCAAACTGTTTGGGCGCGGTGCAAGCGACATGAAAACCTCACTGGCCGCCATGGTGGTCGCCACCCAAGAGTTTTACCAAGCTTGCCCCAACCCTGCATTAGGCATTGCGTTTTTGCTCACCAGTGACGAAGAAGGCCCAGCACTCGATGGCACCGTGCGCATTTGTGAAATGCTTCAAGCCCGCCAAGAAACGCCCGACTATTGCATTGTGGGAGAGCCCACATCTGTCAAACAGACAGGCGACATGATCAAGAACGGAAGGCGTGGTTCTCTGAGTGGCAAATTGACCGTCAAGGGCATTCAAGGACACATTGCCTATCCGCAGTTGGCAGACAATCCTGTGCACCGCGCCGCGCCTGCGCTGGCCGAGTTAGCAGCCATGGTGTGGGACGGGGGCAATGAATTTTTTCCGCCAACCAGCTGGCAGATCAGCAACGTGCAAGCAGGCACTGGCGCCACCAACGTCATTCCAGGTGAAATGCTCATTGATTTCAACTTTCGTTTTTGCACCGAGTCCAACGAAACCTCTTTGAAAAAACGTCTGATCGATGTCCTGCTAAAACATGCTTTGAAGTTTGACATCGAGTGGACGCTGGGCGGCCTGCCCTTCCTTACTACGCCTGGCACGCTTGTCAAAGCCGTGAAAGAGGCTATTCATGAGGTGACAGGACTTCAAACAGAGCTGTCGACAACCGGCGGCACCAGCGATGGCCGCTTCATTGCGCAAACATGCCCTCAGGTGATTGAACTGGGCCCGCCCAACGCCACGATTCACAAGATTGATGAGCATGTGGCATTGGCCGACATTGAACCGCTTAAAGACATTTACAAAAAAGTCTTGTTCAATTTGAACAAGGCTTGTGCAATTGAGCCGGGGCAAAAGCCTTAAGGCATCAATGCAATGGACCTCAAAGAACTGATACACGCTAGCGCAAATAGACTAGATGAAGCCAAAGTCGCATTTGGCCATGGCACCCTGAATGCGCAAGACGAAGCCGCTTGGCTTGTTTTATGGCAACTCAAATTGCCATTGGATCTTGACCTCACAGATAACACGCAGCGCACTCAAGAACAAGCAACGGCCTTGAACCTGAATCTGAATGTGGCAGATATTTCTGCCGCTCACATCCAAGCATGCCAAGCACTGATTGAGCAACGCATACACACACGCAAACCTGCAGCCTACCTCACCCGGGAAGCTTGGCTTCAAGGCATTCCCTTTTACGTGGATGAACGCAGCATTGTGCCGCGCAGTTTCATTGCAGAACTGATTGCAGAAGGCGCCTTTGATGCTTGGCTGTCAGAGACTTCACATTCGTTTTTAGACCTGTGCACTGGCAATGGCAGTTTGGCTGTTTTGTGTGCCATGGCCTACCCTGAAATTGAAGTGACTGGGGCTGATATCTCGAAGGATGCCTTAGCCGTGGCCAAAATCAATGTCGAACAACACCAGCTTTCACATCGCATTCAACTTGTTGAAAGTGACGGCCTTCAAGGTCTGACGCAAACATTTGATTGCATCATTTGCAACCCGCCTTATGTGTGCGAAGCCAGCATGCAAGAACTGCCTGCCGAGTTCAAAGCAGAGCCGCTTTTGGCTTTGGCCGGCGGTACAGATGGCATGGATTTCATTCGTCAGCTGTTCCATGACTTGCCAGACCGCATGAACCACAAAGCCATTTTGATTCTAGAAATTGGCAATGAACGCGAGCACTTTGAAGCGGCTTTTCCTCGGCTTGAAGCAGTCTGGTTAGATACCACTGCTGGCGAAGATCAGGTTTTGTTGGTCACCAAAGAAGCACTTTTGAAAATTGACACGAAGTCATGAAAAAAAAACCTGCTTGGAAGGCTATGATCAAGCGGAATTTAGTACAACCCTCTCCCATCCCAAATTGATCTTCCTAGGTCGCCCCTTAATTGCGGCCGATGTTTACCCACATTCATGATTCAACTGAAAAATGTCACTCTGCGCCGAAGCGCCAAAGTGTTGCTAGATGCTGCTTCCGTCACGCTCAATCCCGGAGAAAAAGTGGGCTTGGTCGGACGCAATGGCGCTGGCAAATCCACCCTTTTTGCGCTATTCAATGGCACTTTGCATGAGGACGGTGGCGACTTCTCCATTCCCAAACAATGGCGTTTGGCTCAAGTGGCCCAAGACATGCCAGAGACAGAAGAAAGTGCAACGGATTTTGTTCTGGGTGGCGATACAAAATTGGCCGAGCTGCGTGCTGTGCTTCATGCAGCAGAGCTTTCAGAAGATGGCATGGCCATGGCGCATGCTCACGTTGACTTGGCCGATGCTGGTGAACACGACGCGGTACCCAGAGCTCAATCTTTGATTTTGGGCTTGGGATTTCGAACAGCCGAATTGGACGATCCGGTCAACAGCTTCTCCGGCGGCTGGCGAATGCGATTGCAATTGGCTCGCGCTTTAATGTGCCCCTCCGACTTGCTCATTTTGGACGAGCCCACCAACCACTTGGATTTAGACGCCTTGGTTTGGCTTGAAGCTTGGCTTAAACGCTACATGGGCACCATGGTCGTGATCAGCCACGACCGAGAATTTCTAGATGCCGTGACTGACGTCACGCTGCACATTGAACATGCCAAGCTCAACCGATACGGCGGCAATTACAGCGCTTTTGAAACCCTGAGATCACAGCAACTTGAATTGCAACAAGCCTCGTTTTCAAAACAACAAGACAAAATTGCACACTTGCAAAAGTTCATTGACCGATTCAAGGCCAAGGCCAGCAAGGCCAAACAGGCTCAGAGTCGAGTGAAAGCGCTAGAGCGGATGGAAAAAATTGCGCCTGTTTTGGCCGATGCAGATTTCACCTTTGAATTCAAGGAACCCCAAAACTTACCCAACCCCATGCTGGCCATCACCGATGCCAATTTGGGTTATTCGGTAGAGGGCATCGACAAAGTCATCGTCAGGCAAGTTAATAAATCAGTTTTGGCAGGAGAGCGCATTGGTATCTTGGGTGCCAACGGCCAAGGCAAATCTACGTTGGTTAAAACCATCGCACGCAGCATCAAGGCCTTGTCTGGCGAACTGACAGAGGGCAAGGGCCTGAATATTGGGTATTTTGCACAACAAGAATTGGACGTCTTGCACCCCTCCGACAATCCGCTGGAGCACATGATCCGCTTGGTCAAAGAACTCGGCTCTACGCCTGGCCAGTCTTCTCGTGAACAAGACCTTCGGAATTTTTTAGGGACCTTTAATTTCACCGGTGACATGGTGAAACAAAACGTGGGTTCAATGAGCGGCGGTGAAAAAGCCAGGCTGGTATTGGCCATGATTGTGTGGCAGCGCCCTAACCTTTTGTTGTTAGACGAGCCCACCAATCACTTGGACTTGGCCACACGCGAGGCTTTGTCGATGGCCTTGAATGAATTTGAAGGCACCGTTATGTTGGTCAGTCACGACAGGGCCTTGTTGCGTGCAGTTTGTGACGAATTTTGGTTGGTTGGCCGCGGAGAAATAAAACCATTCGATGGCGACCTAGACGATTACCAGCGCTATTTGTTAGAAGAATCCAAACGCTTGCGTGAGGAAGCCAAAAACAACGAGGCAGATGCCCCAGTTGCCATACCCACTGCGGCAAGGTCGGAGCCTCAAAAGCCTGTGGCCAAGATAGCAAACCGAACGCCAGACCAAAAAAAAGAAGATGCTCTTCTGCGTCAACAAAAATCGGCGCTTCTCAAACCTTTGAAAAAATCAATTGAGCAGGCTGACCAAAAAATTGCGCAGTTAGAACTCGAAAAACTGGCCTTAGAAAGCAAACTGGCGACACCTTTGCCCCCAGCCGAAATTGCAGAGACAGGCAAGTTGCTCAAAACGGTCAACACTACCCTTGAAGAGTTGGAAATTCAATGGCTGGCTTGGTCAGAGGAATTGGAACGACTCCATCTTGACGCTTGAAAGAGAGCAGCCTAGGCAGGTAAGAAAAAACCCCACAGAGCAAGCTTTGCGGGGTTTTAAAAAGGTTTGAGTATTTGGTGGGTCGGGCGAGATTCGAACTCGCGACCAACGGATTAAAAGTCCGCTGCTCTACCGACTGAGCTACCGACCCATCTACTCAAGCCTTAAATTATAGCTTCAAATTTTAGGCTTTGACAAGCCCGTCGCAAGATAATTGACGACCAATGAGGCAGCAACCAAGCCAAAGCTTGCGGTCACGGTCACAGCAGATCCATAGCCATGACAGTTGAGTGTGCCGTCGCCTTCAATGAGGCAGGACGCATCGGGCGGCGCAACGTTCTCTCGACTGAATACGCAAAGTACACCTATTTTTTTGCCCTCTTTGGGGGCGCCCTTTTCTTTTCTAAGTCGATAACGCAATTGAGACAATATGGGGTCGTGGGTCACCTGCGACAGATCGGCTTGCTCTACACGATGGGCTTCTTTTTTACCTCCAGCAGCACCCAGCGTAACCATGAAAACTTTTTGGCGAATGGCCCAATCGGCCATGGCCACTTTGGCCTTAACTTGATCGCAAGCATCAAGCACAGCTGTGATGGGCATCAAGCTTGAAGCTGATGAATTGATGTTGGCAACAAGCTCTAACCAGTTTTCTGGCGAAACAAAGTCATCGACAACATGAACACGGCATCCCGAATTGATCTGCGCAATTCTTTCTTTCATGGCCAACACTTTGGCCTGTCCCAGTGTGCTTTCTAAAGCATGGATTTGGCGATTGATATTGGATTCGGCAATGTGGTCCATGTCGACCAAGGTCATCTCGCCAACGCCACTTCTGGCCAATGCTTCAGCGATCCAAGAACCCACACCACCAATGCCCACAATCAACACATGTGAACGTGCAATTTGATCGGCACCGGTTAAGCCATAAAGTCTGGCCATGCCGCCAAACCTTCGACTGGAAATGTTTGTTTGCGTCACGGCGTCATTCTAAAAAACGCTAACGCTGAATCAAGCTTGACGCAAATCGTATTGCAAGGCCGCATAGGCACCAGCAACAATGGCCAAGCTTGCTAACAAGCTGTTTAAGCTGAGGGTTGAGAGGCCGCTTAATCCCTGTCCAATAGAGCACCCCATGGCAAGCACGGCACCTATTCCCATGAAGCTGGCGCCCACAAGATGACGACGCATGTCGACTGCATTGGTAAAGCCTTCTAGCTTCAGGGTGCCTTGAAACCAGGCACTGACGAACGAGCCAGCACAAACACCCAGCACACTGACCAAACCGATGGTCAAGCGCTTGGTGCCATCGCTGAAGTACATCAAAGCGTCTAAAGCCAAGCCCACCGGGCCCGTGAAGCTAAGGGCTTCCATTTTGCGGCTCGAAGTGGCGAGGAAAAATTCCTCCAACGTTTCGGGGTGTTCCAAGCCGTGACCCAAAACACCAGAAATCCACCAAACCCCACAAATCACGAGACCGACCAAAATGCCCGTCAACACATTGTGGCGTGTTAAGAAATTTTGATCTTTAAGGACCCACACAAGCAAGAGCAAAGAGGCTGCACAAGCCGCGACCAACACACCGACATGCAACGAAACATTCAAATAATTGCTCAACCACTCGCCCGCAAAAAGGCCATGCGGCATTTCAATTTTCACGGCATCAATGTATTGCACCCGTCCGACGGCCAAGACACCCTTCATGGTAGAAAGCGCAACAACGCCCATGACCAGCAACACCCAAAGCGCTTTCAAGTTACCAGCACCTAGACGAACCAGCGTCTTTGAGCCACAACCAGAAGCCCACACCATGCCCCAGCCGAACAACAAGCCGCCCAGCAAGGAAGAGAGCCACAACAAGTCCTTGGTGGCATAGGTTGATTGAAGGGGGTTAATCAGGCCCGCATAAGCCATGCAGCCAAATCCTAAAATGGCAACAGCCAAGGCAAGGGCCCACTGGCGCAAGCGGTCAAAATTTTCCATGATGACCGCATCGCTTACCGCGCCCATGGTACAAAAATGCGAACGGTGAAAAAGAGCACCCAATAACACCGAGACTACAGCCGTAGAACTCAAGACCAACCACTGCAAATGGACAAGTTGAGATTCAGTCATGCCGAATTATTTCAAGCGACTGAGTCGGTCTTTGGCCGTTTGTGCTGCATCGCTGGTGGGATGCAATTTAATCAAATCTTCCATGGCTCTTCTGGCTGCCTTCAGATCTTTGAGCTCGATCAAACAATTAGAAATGGCCAACATGGCATCTGGGGCACGTGTGTGGAGTGGCGCAATGGTTAAGAGCTTTCGAAAATTAAGCATCGACTCTTTGTAATCTTTGGTGGCGTATTGGGCATTGCCTAACCAAAACAGAGCAGAAGATGCATAACCGCTGCTAGGATGACTTAGCAGAAAGCCCAGTAAGCTACTTTGCGCAGCTGCAAAATCGCCAGTTCGAAAGACCGCAAGGGCGTTGTCAAACTGCTTTTTTTCTGCCGGGTCAGCTTGAAACTCCAGACCGTCCAAAACAATTTTGACAGGTTCAAACCTGTTCAACCTTGTGTCAACACTTTGCAGAATGTCCTTTTGTTTCAGCTGAATGTCAGTGAGCTCACGCAACAAATTTTCTAAGGTGCCGCGAAGCCTTGATTGTTCAGATTTCAAGCCTTCAATTTGATTTTGCAGCTCAAGCAAATTGCCTCTTAAGTTGGCATTTTCTACCGCTTGAGACTTCACAATTTCAGCCGCTTGCGATTTCACCATTTCAGCTGTTTGAGACTTCAAATTTTGCTGGGTTGTTTCAAGTCGCTGTCGCAAATCCAAGATGGCGCGGCGGGCTTCGTCATCTCCAAACAAAGCCGCATTGGCAAGCAGACTAAAGCTTGACAACAAGCATGCCAAACCAAATTGAAAATTCGATAAATAAGCCTTGGTTCGCATAAGGCAGGTTCAATCAGTATTTGATTTCAACACGGCGATTTTTGGCATATGCGGCGTCATCTGCACCTGACGCAGCGGGCTTTTCTTTGCCAAAACTAACTGCTTCAACTTGTGCATCGCTCACACCCAACAAGGTCAGTGCGCGGCGAACCGTTTCAGCACGCTTTTGACCGAGGGCCAAGTTGTATTCACGACCGCCACGATCGTCGGTGTGTCCTTCAAGTTGCACTTTGAATTGCTTGTTAGATTGCAGGTGCGCTGCATTGCGCTCCAAAACAGCACGCGCTTCTGGTTTCAATGCAAAACTGTCGTAGTCAAAATACACCACATTCACGCCAGCTGGTGCAACACCTTGTGCGCCCGCTTTGCCACCTACAACGGCAGCGACGCTGCTTTGTGCGGTATCGGCTGAAGAGGACGCCGCCGCCGCCGCCGCTGAAGCGTTTTTATCTTCAACTGGCACCTCGTTTAATTTAACGCCAGATGAGCAGGCCGCCAAGGCTGCTGACAATGCCAAAATCCAAAGACTACGTTTGATCATGAAAAACTCCAAATTAAAAATTATCTGTAAGGACCCCAGGCGGGTTCGCGAATGTCACCACTTTGTCCGGACAATTTGGCTTTGATCTTGCCGTCTAGAGTAGTTGTCATGAGCGCCTCGCGTCCTTGGAGCACCGTGGCATAAACAATCAATTTGCTGTTGGGTGCAAAGCTAGGGCGCTCATCGGCTGAGGTTTCAGTGATGGCACTTGTCTGGCCGGTGCTCAGGTTCATCACTTGAACTTTGAACTGCCCCCCAACACGTGAGATGTACGTTAGCCACCGCCCATCTGGGCTAAGTGCAGGTGAGATATTGTAACTTCCGTTGAAAGTGACTCTTTCAACGCCAGAGCCTGTGTCGTTCATTTTGTAAATTTGAGGGCTGCCTCCCCGATCAGATACAAAGTAAATCTTCGAGCCATCTTGCGAAAAGCTAGGCTCTGTATCGATGCCCGCGTTTTGGGTTAAGCGCTTGGCTTCACCAGATGCAACATCAATTTGATACAACTGTGAGCCGCCATCTCGACTTAAAGTGGCCAACAAAGAGCGCCCATCAGGCGACCACGCGGGCGCGCTGTTAGAACCTTTGAAATTGGCCATGATTTTGCGTTTGCCTGTGGCCAACTCATGGACATAAATAACGGGCTTGCGAGACTCAAACGAAACATAGGCCAACTGATTGCCCTTGGGCGACCAAGATGGCGAAATGATGGGCTCTGCACTTGTCAAGGCAGACTGAGAGTTCTCGCCATCAGAGTCAGCTATCCAAAGGCTGTATTTGCCGGTGGTTTTGGTGATGTAGGCAATGCGGGTCGCAAAGACGCCCTTTTCACCCGTTAGTTTTTCATAGACCCAGTCAGCCAACCGGTGTGCTGATAAACGCAAGTCAGCCGCTGCTACGGTTTCGCGGTAATCTCCTCGCTCTTGACCCGAAACCACGTCCCACAATTTGGCTCGAACTTCGTAGCGGCCATCGGCTAAACGGGTGGAACTGCCCGCCACAAGGGCATCGGCACTTTTTTGTCGCAGCATGGCATGGTCAGGTCGCGAGAGCTCGTCCATGCTTAAGCCCAAATTGGGAACTGCTCTGAATTGGCCACTTCTTTCCAAATCTGCCAACAAGATGGCCGACGTCTTTTGCGGCGCAGTTTCTTCGCCCTTGAAACTGACAATGGCAATGGGAACTTGCGTCAGTCCAACACCAGAGACATCGACTTTGAACTGAGCCCATGCCGCGCTTGAGGCGAAGACAAAGCTCAAAAGCAAAGCACCCAAATGGGCCTTAAAAGGAAGAAAAAAGGTCAACAATGAGGTCTTTTTCATAGAATTGGCAAGTCAAAACACCACTAATTTAGCATTGTGACACGCGTTAAAATCAAATCAATGACAAAAATCGCCCATGACAGCACCCAGCAGGACGTAAGTTACCTGAAACGGATGCGCCGTCTTTGGCCATATTTTGGCAAACAGCGCGGCGCATGGGCACTTGCCATCTTGGCAACTCTGGTGGCTGCGGCCACAGAGCCCCTCATTCCAGCCCTCTTCAAACCATTGCTAGACGAGGGATTTTCCGAAAACAGCCTGCCCCTTTGGATGGTTCCAACTGCCGTCATCGGGATTTTTTTCGTCAGGGGCCTTGCATTTTTTGTGTCTCAGTATGCCCTAGCGCGCATTGCCAATGACGGCATGCAAGCATTGCGTGAGGCTTTGTTTCGCAGATTGATGCAGGCTGACATGTCCATTTTCAGCAAACAATCGGCAAGTGCTTTGTCCAACACCTTGGTATACGAAGTTCAAACAGGCGCCACGCAGCTTATTTCAGCCCTGTTAGGTCTATCAAGAGACGGCTTCACGCTGCTGGCCTTGATTGGCTACTTGATGTTTTTGAACTGGAAACTGACCATGTTGGTCTTCATCGTGGTGCCTGGTTCAGCCTGGATCATGAAGAAGCTCTCCAAGCGCCTTTACGGCCTCACCCGAGACAGCCAATCTGCCACGGACAATTTGGCTTACGTGGTGGAAGAGAATGTTTTGGCCCACCGCATGGTTCGACTTCACGGCGCCCAAGAAAGCCAACTCAGTCGTTTCCAAAATTTAAGCCAAAGACTTAGGAGCTTGGCCTTGAAATCCACCATTGCATCGGCTGCCATGTCGCCCCTCACGCAACTGATGGCAGCGGTGGCTTTGTCTACGGTGTTGGTCGTGGCCTTGATTCAGAGTCGAACGGGCTTACAAGGTGCCACAGTAGGCGGCTTTGTTGCTTTCATCACCGCCATGTTGATGCTGGTCTCCCCCATCAAGCGACTGGCCGATATAGCGACCCCCGTCACCCGAGGCTTAGCCGCACTTGAAAGAGGACTGCGCCTATTGGAAGAAGTTCAGGTTGAAACAGATGGCCACACCACCCGCCAAGAAGTTGAAAGTCAGAACACCGCATGGCAACCAAGCCAGGGGCCCTGCATTGAGTTTCAAAACATCCATGTTCAATATGTTGCCGATACTTCGCCTGCCTTGAACAATTTATGCTTAAGCATTCCATCTGGTGAAACTGTGGCCTTTGTAGGCACCAGTGGCTCTGGCAAAACCACCTTGGCCAATTTGTTGCCTCGGTTTGTACAGCCTAGCTCTGGGCAAGTTATTTTGCAGGGCACTGACATACAAAACTGGCCACTTCAACAATTGCGTCAACAATTTGCCATGGTCAGTCAAGATGTTGTGATGCTCAATGACACCGTTGCAGCCAACATTGCATTGGGACAGATCGTTGATCGTGCCAAGATAAAAGCATGTTTGACAGCGGCCCATCTTGACGAACATGTGGGCAAGCTACCCCAAGGCATGGACACCCTGCTAGGACACAACGCCACCGAGCTTTCAGGTGGGCAGCGACAGCGCTTGGCCATTGCCCGAGCACTCTACAAAAATGCACCCATCCTTATTTTGGACGAAGCCACATCCGCCTTGGATAATGAATCAGAACGTTGGGTGCAAGATGCATTGCAAAACCTCATGAAGGGGCGCACCACCTTGATCATTGCGCACCGACTCTCAACCATCGAACATGCAGACAGAGTGATCGTCATGTCGCAAGGAGAGATTGTGGAGCAGGGCCGCCATGAAGAACTTCTGAAGGCTGGTGGTGTTTACTCAAGACTGCATCATAAAAGCGATGCGGCTTGAATCAAAGCAGAACAACGTCGTATTGCTCTTGACCCATGGCGGTTTCGCTCTGAAGCGAAATGGGCTTGGCAATAAAATCAGACAGCGCAGCAAGGTGCTGGCTTTCTTCATCCAGCAACAATTCAATGACAGCAGGCGCCGCCACCACTCGAAACTCTCGTGGATTGAACTGCCGAGCCTCACGCAATATTTCACGCAAAATATCGTAAACCACCGTACGATTGGTTTTGACACTGCCTTTGCCGTCACAACTTGGGCACGGCTCACACAGCATGTGCGACAAAGATTCTCGTGTTCGCTTGCGTGTCATTTCCAACAAACCCAGCTGTGAAAATCCACCCGCCATTGTTTTAACGCGATCGCGGCTTAATTGTTTTTTAAACTCTTCAAGGACAGCGGTTTGATGTTCCTCGCGGGACATGTCAATGAAGTCGACAATGATGATACCGCCCAGATTTCGCAAGCGAAGTTGCCGGGCAATGGCATGCGCAGCTTCTAAATTTGTTTTGAAAATGGTGTCATCAAAATTACGTGCTCCCACATAGCCACCTGTGTTCACATCCACGGTGGTCAGGGCTTCTGTTTGGTCAATGATGAGGTAACCACCCGACTTCAATTCAACTCGGCGTCCTAATGCCTTGGCCACTTCCTCGTCGATTGAATACAAATCAAAAATAGGACGTTCACCTTTGTAAAGTTGAAGCCGAGTTGCTGAAGCCGGCATGAACTCTTTGGCAAACGCGGACAAATGTTCAAATTGTTCTTTGGAGTCAAGGCGAATGGTCTGTGTGCCTTCGCCGACAAGATCTCGCAAAACTCTTTGCAAAAGCGTCAGGTCTTGGTGAAGCAATGACTGCACCGGAAGCTTGACAGAAGCATCTTTGATTCGCGCCCAAGTTTTGCGAAGGTAAGCAATGTCTTCTCCTAACTCTGCATCGCTGGAATCTTCGGCATTGGTTCGCAGAATAAACCCACCGCCTTGGGCGCCCACCAAGCTTTGCAAACGCGCTCTTAAAGCGTCACGCTGGTCTGATGGAATTTTTTGAGACACACCAATGTGGTCGTCTTGCGGCAAAAAGACCAAATGTCTGCCTGCAATGCTAATTTGTGTTGAAAGCCTAGCACCTTTGGTACCAATCGGATCCTTGACCACTTGCACCATCAAGGCTTGGCCTTCAAATACTTGCTTCTCAATGGGGACCAAGGGCTGACTGCTGCGTGCGGCTTGGGGTGGCTCGCCCTCAGGTTGGCGTTGCCAGACATCTGCCACATGCAAAAAAGCCGCTCGCTCAAGGCCGATGTCAATGAAGGCCGACTGCATGCCAGGCAACACACGGGCCACTTTGCCAAGGTAAATGTTGCTGACCAAGCCGCGCTCTAAAGAACGCTCGACATGCAGCTCTTGAACAGCGCCCTGCTCTACCACCGCAACGCGGGTTTCTTGGGGAGACCAGTTGATCAAAATATCTTGTTGCATGGGTTTTATTTCAAAGATTCTGGAATGGGCCAAGACAAGAGCTCAGCAAGTCGGCAGACTACCCAGAAAGCTTCTTCTGAATTGATCTGAAGGGGCATTGCCAACAAGCCTTGCCAGCATTTTTCAAGCGCATCGTTTTCAGTAATGCCAAGCTGAAATTGTTGAGTGCTTACAGTGTCTACCAACATATTGGCCATGTCTTCACAAAACTCGTAGCGCTGCGTTAATTCATTGCGCGGCAAGCTGGGCTTGTATTGACCCGGCTTAACGTACAAGGACAAGAATGATTCAGGCACGAAGCTTTGATTTTCTTCGTACATGTTAGAGACGCTTTTTTGCTAGGCAATGTGACATCACATGAAATCAACCATGACCTGACCAAACCCAGAGCAACTGACTTGAGACGCACCCTCCATCAACTTTGCAAAATCATGGGTCACTCGTTTGCTTTGAATGGCATCTTCCATCGCTCTCAAAATGATGTCAGCTGCTTCAGTCCATCCCATATAACGAAGCATCATCTCTGCCGATAAAATTTCAGAGCCGGGGTTCACGTAGTCTTTGCCTGCATACTTGGCCATTGCATCTACTGTCGCCTCAAAGCACGCCACGCTGTCAGACATGTTAGCGCCAGGCGCAATGCCAATGCCTCCCACTTGCGCAGACACTGCATCAGAAATGTAGTCACCATTTAAATTCAAGCTTGCTACGACCGAAAACTCCTGAGGTCGCATCAAAATTTGCTGCAAAAAAGCATCCATGGCGATGTCCTTCACCGTGATGTTCTTGCCTGTCTTCGGATTTTGAATAAGGCACCAAGGCCCATCGTCAATGAGCTTTGCAGAGAACTCTGCTTGCGCCAATTGGTAGGCCCAATCGCGAAACGCACCTTCCGTGTACTTCATGATGCTGCCCTTGTGCACAATGGTCACACTGGGTAGATCGTGATCGATGGCGTACTGAATGGCCTTTCGCATTAAACGATGTGTGCCTTCGCTAGAAACAGGTTTGATACCAATGCCTGAAGTCTCTGGAAAACGAATGCTTTTAGCACCTAACTCGTTTGTTAGAAAAGCAATCAGCTTTTGAGCTGCTTGGCTTTGAGCCGCGTACTCAATGCCTGCGTAAATGTCTTCTGAATTTTCACGGAACAACACAATATTGGTTTTCTCTGGCTCGCGCACTGGCGAAGGAACGCCTTTCAAGTAGCGCAAGGGTCTTAAGCACACATAGAGGTCTAACTCTTGGCGGATGGCCACATTGAGTGAGCGAATATCACCGGTGGGAGGCGCACTCAAAGGGCCTTTGATTGAGACGACATATTCTTTTAAAACCGTCAAAGTTTCTTCAGGCAGATAAACATGAGCGCCATAAAGCCGTGTTGCCTTTTGACCTGCAAAGACTTCCATCCAATGAATGGTGCGTTGACCTTTGTAGGCCTTTTTAACGGCTTCATCCACCACTCGAATCATGACGGGGCTGATATCAACCCCAGTTCCATCGCCCTCGATAAATGGAATAATGGGTTGAGCAGGCACATTCAATGTGTGGTCTGCATTGAATGTAATTTTTTCGCCCTGTGATGGAACTTGTATGTGTTGGTACATGCCGAGTGTCTCCGTTAAATCATTCTAGGACAAAAACTGTCACAATCCCGTCAATCCTCCGTAGCCTGCGGAACCCCTATGAATCACATCTTTCAATTTCATCTTCCCTCAAAGAGCAAAGTTTGGGCATGCATTACTGGCTGCCTTTTATCTTCATTTTTGACCCTCAGTGCTGGCGCTCAAGGCATGCCGCAAACTCAACTGCAACGAGCCACATTGAACGCGGGCATGCATTTAATCCAAGTGCAATTGGCGCAAGATTTTGAACAGCGACAAATTGGACTCATGTGGCGCAAAGAAATGCCTCAAAACGAGGGCATGCTGTTTGTTTTTGAACAGCCAGCCATGCAGTGTTTTTGGATGCGCAATACGCTGTTGCCTCTAACGGCTGCCTTTGTATCGGATGACGGCAGCATCGTTAATTTGGCCGACATGAAGCCTTTGAACGATGACTCACACTGCTCCAAAAAACCCGTTCGGTTTGTACTGGAAATGAACCAGGGATGGTTTGCCAAAAGGAACATTCAAGCAGGCTATAAATTAAGTGGCCCTTTGTTTACCAAATAAGCATTCAAACAAAAAGCTTCATGCTTGCTAAACGCCCCAAACCATATCTGCCGATTGGTCTAAGCACTTCTTCAGCATCTTTAACATCGGCTGGCTCCTCTGACGCAAACTAATTTGCTTCGGATCTTTCACTCCATCAAGCTCTTCTTGAGCCACTGCCCCCTCTAGCGCCGCAATGGCCGTGGGAAGTTGATCTGCCAGAAAAATACCCTTGGTCTGATCTTCTCTGCCCATGATTTTGAGCAGTCTCTTGGCATCTGGCTCCAACATAATAAGGTCGCCAGTGACTTTGGATTTGAACTTAAAAAGCATGTTTTCTTTCAGATCTTCTCAATCTTCAACAGAAATTATGACATTCAACAAATGTACAGCACACCCCCCAAAGCCCTCAAAGGCTTTAATTCAATGAAGCACTCAACTGAAAGCTGTCGGGACTGGCTGCCTGCCAGTATTTAGCAAACAAGCCTTCCAAGTCTTGGGGTTCAAGCAAAGCACCCCCCTTCACACTCAACATCAAGTCGGATAAGTTTTGAACCTCGTGCTCGCTAACGCGGCGCATGATGTGATTCAGCCTCAGATCAGAGGGGGCAGACAAGCCCGTCGCTTGAAGCATCTCTTGAACAGACTCCAAAGTTTGACGGTGAAAATTTCTCACACGATCGGCTTTGCTGGGTACAACCAGCGCAACCTGGCGTTTGGGGTCTTGCGTGGTCACACCTGTAGGGCAATTGCCGGTATGGCAGGTTTGCGCTTGAATACAGCCCAATGCAAACATAAACCCTCTGGCGCTGTTGCACCAATCGGCCCCCAACGCCAAGGTTCGCATGACATCAAATCCGCTGATGATCTTGCCGCTGGCGCCCAAACGAATTTGCTTGCGCAGTTTCAAGCCAACCAAGGTGTTGTGCACCAACCGCAAGCCTTCTAACATGGGCATGCCCATGTGGTCGGTAAATTCAACCGGGGCGGCCCCTGTACCGCCCTCTGAACCATCGACCACAATGAAGTCTGGGTAGATGCCTGTTTTTTGCATGGCCTTGGCAATGCCAAACCACTCCCATGGATGGCCAATGCACAATTTAAAACCAACCGGTTTACCCTCACACAATTCTCTTAACTTTTGCACAAATTGCAAAAGCTCGACGGGGTTTGAAAAGCTGCTGTGTGCCGCGGGTGAAACGCAGTCAACACCCACAGGCACGCCTCTGGCCTCAGCAATTTCGGGCGTTACTTTGGGTCCGGGTAAAACGCCACCATGGCCAGGCTTTGCACCCTGGCTCAATTTAATCTCAATCATTTTGACTTGAGGTGACAAGGCATTTTGAACAAAGCGCTCAGCGCTGAAGGTACCATCTTCATTGCGGCAGCCAAAATAACCAGAACCAATCTCCCAGATCAGATCGCCACCGTGTTCACGGTGGTACCTTGAAATAGACCCCTCACCCGTGTCATGGGCAAAGCCGCCCTTCTTGGCACCCAAGTTCAGTGCCATGACGGCATTGGCGCTCAAAGCACCAAAACTCATGGCAGAGACATTGAACAAACTGATGTCATAAGGGTTTTTGCATTGCGGGCCTCCCACAGACACTCTAAAGTCATGCGAATCAATGACTGATGGGCTGATTGAATGGGTCAACCACTCATAGCCAAGCTCTCGGACGTCAAGCTGCGTGCCGAACGGCCTTTTGTCTGAATCGCCCTTTGACCTGGCATAGACCAAGGAGCGTTGCGCTCTAGAAAAAGGCACCGCCTCGCTGTCGCCTTCAATGAAATACTGACGCAGTTCGGGTCGAATAAATTCGAGTAAAAATCGAAAATGGCCAATGATAGGGTAGTTGCGCAAAATAGCGTGATGGGTTTGCTGCAAATCACTGATACCGACAACAACCAATGCCGACAACAGCAAAACCCACAGCAAGCTTGCTTGTCCAACCACCAATTGCAATGCCGACAATACCCACAAGACCACAATGGCAAAGAACGCCAAGAAGCGCAGCGGAAGGCGCTGATCAATCCAATTCAACATATCGGGATCCTTTTGAAGTAGACGCATTGTGCGTCAAAAATTCAATCGTTTAAATGACAGGCGGCTTGGTGCTGGTCGCCGACCGATTTCAAAACAGGTTCTTCAATGCGGCAACGTTCAGTGGCCTTGGGGCACCGAGGGTGAAAGTGACAACCACTGGGCCGGTTCACGGGATTGGGTACATCGCCCGTCAAAACAATGCGTTTTTTCTTGGCGCTAGGATCTGGAATGGGCACCGCAGAAAGCAAGGCCTCCGTGTAGGGGTGTTTAGGTTGCGTGTACAACTGACGTGAAGGGGCAATTTCAACAATGCGTCCCAAATACATCACAGCAACGCGATTGCTGATGTGCTCAACAACCGACAAGTCGTGGGCAATGAACAAATAAGTCAAACCCATCTTGGCTTGTAAGTCTTCAAGCAAGTTGATGACCTGGGCCTGAATAGACACATCGAGTGCCGAAACAGGCTCATCACACACAATCAATTTAGGAGACACCGCCAAGGCCCGTGCAATGCCAATGCGCTGACGTTGACCCCCTGAAAACTCGTGGGGGAAACGTTTCATGTGGTCTGCGTTCAAGCCCACGGTTTCTAAAAGATCAACAATGCGCGCACGGTAGCTTTCAGGCGAAGGCGTGAGTTTGTGAATGGTCAGGGCTTCGCCAATGATGGCCTCAACGGTCATGCGCGGGTTCAGTGATGCAAACGGATCCTGAAAAATAATCTGCATGTCACGGCGAACTTCACGCAACACATCAGAGCCCATGCTTGTGACGTTTTGACCCTTGAATTTCACTTCGCCAGAAGTTGGCTCAATCAATCTAAGGATGCAGCGTCCGGTGGTCGATTTGCCACAGCCTGATTCCCCCACCATGCCCAAAGTTTCACCCGCAGCGATGTCGAAACTCACGCCGTCAACGGCATGCACACGGTCAACTTCACGCCCAAAGATACCGCCTTTGACCGGAAAGTACTTGGTCAGCCCTTTGACTTCTAATAGCGGTGTAGAAGGGGAAGACATTGATTGCGTATCTGACATTTGATTTAGAGAGAGAAGTGGCAAGCCACTGAATGGCCAATCGATATTTCACGAAGTTCTGGCATTTCTTGCGTACATCGATCGCTGGCGTATTGGCAGCGCGGCGCAAAACGGCAACCCATGGGCGGATTGATCAATTTTGGAACAGCGCCAGGAATGGCTTCAAGCCTTTGTTTGTGGTCGCTGTCAAAATCTAAACGTGGAATGGATCGAATCAGACCTTTCGTATAAGGATGCGCAGGAGACGCAAACAATTTTTCGACGCTGGCCTCTTCGACAACACGACCGGCATACATCACCACAACCCGCTGAGCCGTTTCGGCAACCACGCCCATGGCGTGCGTGATCAGCATGATGGACATGCCCATTTGAGATTTAAGCTCGTTCAACAAATCCAAAATTTGCGCTTGAATGGTCACGTCCAAGGCGGTGGTGGGCTCATCGGCAATCAGCAATTTGGGTTTACAAGACAAGGCCATGGCAATCATCACCCTCTGGCGCATACCGCCAGAGAACTGATGGGGGTAGTCATTGATTCGTTGTGCTGGCTTGGGAATATTGACCAACCCCAACATGTCACTGGCCTTGGCCATTGCCTGCTTAGATGTCAGGCCTTCGTGCAACCTGAGTGTCTCGGCAATTTGCTCACCCACACTCAAAACCGGGTTGAGTGAAGTCATAGGCTCTTGAAAAATCATGGCGATCTCTTTGGCTCGCAGCTTGCGCATGGTTTGCGCGTCTGCTTGCACCAGATCCTGGCCTTGAAACCAAATTTGGCCATTGGCAATTCGACCGGGCGGCATGGCCAAGAGTTTCATGATGGTCATGGCGGTCACGCTTTTACCGCAGCCCGATTCACCCACCACGCCCAGCGTTTCACTTCGGTCGATGTGAAAGTTCACACCATCCACTGCATGCAACACACCATCATCGGTGTCAAAGTGAACTTGCAGGTCTTGAACTTTCAACAAGGGGTTGGTGGACATCCAGAAACCTCTTTAAAGCACACGGCGTGGATCATAGGCATCCCGCAAACCGTCGCCGATGTAATTGATGGTAAGCACAGTGATAAAAATCAAGGCACCAGGGAATAAGGCCCAGTGAACCGCCACATCCATGTGATCTTTGGCATCGAACAAAATGCGACCCCAAGTGGGGATGTCGGGTGGAAATCCAAGCCCTAAAAATGACAGCGTAGATTCAGCAATGATGGCCGCCGCCACATCGATGGTGGCCGCCACAATGACCGGGCCCATGGCATTGGGCAAGATATGCACAGTAACTTGACGCCATGGGCTCGCACCCAAAGCGCGCGCCGCTTCAACAAACTCTTTTTCACGCAATGCGAGAAATTGGGCCCTGACCAATCTGGCTACAGGCATCCAACGCAGCCCCCCTATAACGGCCACGATTAATATAAAAACGCCTGCTTCGGGTCCGATTAATTTTTTCAGTTTGTCATTGAACAAATAAAAAATTAGAAGCAGTAAGGGTAATGCTGGCAATGACAAAAACAAGTCTGTGATCCACATCAGGAAAACATCAACGGGGCCCTTGGACATACCAGCCACTGCACCTATGACCACGCCTACGCTAATGGCAATAAACATGGCGGCTAAGCCCACGGCCAAAGAAATACGGCCCCCATAAAGTATCCGAGCTAACAAGTCTTGACCCAAATCATCGGTGCCTAATGGATGGGACCAAGATGGTCCTTGCATGCGGGCATTGAAATCTATTTCATTGATGGGCACACGCCATAACCATGGACCCAACAAAACGGCAAAAACAATGATGCATAAAACAATGGTGCAAAAAACTGCTAGTTTGTGGCGTTTAAAACGGCGCCATCCCTCTCGTCCTGGCGACTGCGATGTCGACTTAGCCTCCAAGGAATTGCTGTTAGTTGTAGGAGATGCGAGGGTCGAGCCAGCCATACAAAATATCCGCAAAAAGATTACACGCTATCACCAACGTAGAAAAAACAAAAGTCACGGCCATGACGACCGGGGTATCATTGGCCAGCATGGAACTGATGATGAGGGAACCAATACCGGGGACACGAAAAATTTGCTCGGTGACAATGGCACCACCAAAAATGGCAGGCATTTGTAGCGCGACTAATGTGACCACGGGAATGAGTGCGTTGCGTAAAACGTGCTTGGTGATGACTACTTTTTCTGACAAGCCTTTAGAGCGTGCTGTAGTGACATAGTCCAAACGAATGATATCTAGTACTGCAGAGCGAACATAGCGCGTCAAAGCTCCAGCTTGGAACAAGCCCAACACCGTGACCGGCATGATCATTTGCTTAAAGTGTTCCCAGAAAAACCGCCAGCCAGTTTCTGGAATGTCGGCCCTGTAAACGAATGGTAACCAATCAAGGTGAATACTGAAAAACAAAATGAGCAAAATACCAGTGAAAAAGGTGGGTAAAGAAAAACCAATAAAGGCCAACGTACTGGCAATTTGGTCAAACAAAGAATAAGGCCTTGTGGCTGCATACACGCCCACCGGAATAGCAATACACAGTGCCAACACCTGCGACGATCCAATGACCAACAACGTAACCGGAATACGCTGCATGATGAGCGTTTCCACATTGATGCGGCTGATGAATGAATATCCCCAGTCGCCCTGGACCATGGCCGTGAGCCAGTTCCAATAGCGAACCATGAGAGGGTCATCCAGACCAAACTTCTGCCGCAAGGCCAAGGCCACTTCGGCTGGAATATTTGGATTGGAAACCAAATCAGAAAATGGATCGCCTGGCGCAAGCGCCAAAACAGAAAACAACACCAAACTGATCCCCAAAAGACTGGGCACGGCGATCAACAATCGTCGAAGTATGTAACGGAACATAAAACTGAATTAAGTGTTTTTGTACCAGTCTTTCAAAAGCCACAAGTCGTTGTCCCAGCCCGACAAAGGTGCTACCAAGTTGTTCACCGCTGCCGAGACACGAGGACGGTAAACCACAGGGATGATAGCAATGTCGTTGACGGGCATGTCGTTCATTTTGACAAACAAAGCTGCACGTTTTACGGGGTCCATTTCAGATTGGGCCGCCAAATATGTTTTGTCATATTCTGGGTTGCTGTAGCGCGTGGAATTTCGTCCCAGCCATTTGTTAGCTTTGGTCGCAAATTGGTCACTCAAGTATTGATTCATGAATATCTCAGGGTCTGGCTGGGGCATGGTCGTCGTGAACATTTGCATGTCTACAAACAACTTGGTGTAGGTGTCTGGGTTGGCTGGGTCTGATGAGAAGTAGACCGATGCTGGTATTGCCTTTATTTCTATGTCAATGCCTGCCTTTTGAGCGGCTTGCTTGATAATTTGTTGGGTTTTTTGACGCGGACTGTTGATGGAGGTTTGGAAAACCAACTTGAGTTTTTTGCCACCTTTTTCACGGATGCCGTCCGCACCTTTTTTCCAACCAGCTGTCTCTAAGACTTGGGCTGCCTTGTCTGGGTTGAACTCGTATTTTGTATTTTTAGACACAAAACGTTGTGGATTGTTCAGGAAGTTGGCCGTTGCAATACCGGTGCGTCCGTAGATGAACTTTTGCACACCATCGCGGTCAATGCACAAACTGATGGCTTGTCGGACCGCAAATTCAGTCAAGATGGGGTGCTTGGATTTGGGGTGCGAACGCTCGCCATCTGTTTCTGTCCATGGGTCGGTCATGTTCAGCTGAATGAACTCAATGTTACCGCCTGGAATAATGCTTGTTTTGCCTTTGCCGCCTTGCTCTAAACGAACCAGCAGTTCGTCTTCGACTTGCAAATTCCAAGCGTAATCGTATTCACCCGTTTGCAAAACAGCTCGCGCGGCTGACACGGCATCGCCGCCGCCCTTCATTTCAATGGTGTCGAAGTAAGGCCGATTGGCTTCATGGTAGTTGGTATTGATCGCGCCGCGCAGCATGTCACCCGGTTTGAAATCAACAAACTTGTACGGGCCGGTGCCAACAGGCTTGAGGTTGGCAGGTGCATCGCGAGATGTAGCGCCCTTGAATGATTCAAAAATGTGCTTCGGAATGATCATGCCAGCGGCACTCACAAACGGATCTGCCCAAAATGGCGAAGGCTTTTGGTACTCAACCTTCAAAGTATGGCTATCCACTTTAGTCACTTTAACGTCTTTGTAAGAGCCACTGGTGTAAGCAGAAGTGGCTGGGTCGGCAGCATATGCGGCAGTAAATACGACATCGTCGGCCGTGAAGGGCTTGCCGTCGTGCCACTGCACGTTTTTCTTGAGTTTCCAAGTAATGGATTTGCCATCTCTAGAAACACCCCCATTGGCCAGACTAGGAACCTCTGCTGCCAAAATGGGAATTAAATTGCCATCTGCATCCCAAGCACCCAAAGGCTCATAGAAAATACGTGAGCCTTCTTGGTCTTTGGTACCACTGGCGAAGTGAGGCTGAAGCAAAGTAGCGCCTTGCCACCAGAGCACTTTAAGGGCACCGCCACCGCCACGTTTGGTGGGCTTGTAATTAGAAGCCGTTTGCGCTTGAGCCAAACCTGATGTGAGCAGCATTTGAGCTGCCATGGGCACAGTCAATCCAGCGCCAATCATGTGGCGAATAAACTGTTTGCGGCTGATGCCATTGTCGCGAACTTGGTCGATCAGACGGCGAATTTCACTCTCATTCATAGTGCTCTCCTGAAAATTTAAATAGACAGTCATAAAAACATCTTACACACTAACTCTAATCTATAAATCAACCATTAGGGTTTTGCATTAGACAGAATGCGCATAAACTAATTTCATTCGATATCAGATTCCAAAAAGGATCCTTCATGGCCATTAAGAAAAGAACTGTTCAACTCCCCAGCATGACCCCTGGCACCCAACGCACTGTTTCCGTGCTCAGCTTTGGCAAACCTGGTGCACGGCCCAAGGTCTACATGCAAGCGGCCATTCATGCCAATGAGATGCCCGGCACCATGGCGCTTCACCATTTGATGCCCATGCTGTCCGAGGCGGACAAAAAGGGCTTGATCAAGGGCGAAATCATTTTGGTGCCAACGGTCAATCCCATAGGCCAGTCTCAACTTATAGGCAATTCCCATTCCGGCCGCTACAACTTCCTCAGCAATGAAAACTTCAATCGCAATTGGATTGATGTGTCAGAACCCGTAGCTCAGAAGGTCTGGAAAAAAATTGGCCCTAACCCGGAAGCCAATGTGAAAATGATTCGCAAGGCTGCGCTAGAAGCTTTGAACGAAATGAAGCCCGCCAATGAACTGCAAACACTGCGCATTGAAATGCAAAAGCTCAGCACAGACGCCGATTACGTTCTCGACTTGCATTGCGATATTTATGCCGCTTTGCATTTGTTCACTGCCCACAACGACTGGATCAAAGGACCCACGGGCCCCTTAGGCAACGAAGGCGCAGTGCAAGCCTTGGCAGCAGATTTAGGCGTCGAGGCCACGATGTACAACGACCCCTACCCCAGCACCCTCACCTTTTCTGGCGTCAACAGCGCTTTGTGGGCTCGCCTGCAAGATAAGTTCCCGCAAGCCCATATTCCCCAAGCTTGTATGTCGGTCACACTGGAAATGCGCAGCCAACACGACGTGAGTGATGCACTGGGCCTATCTGACGCCAAAAATCTTTACCGTTGGTTGGTCCGGCAAGGTGTGGTGGGCGGCAAAGCGGCGCCACTGCCCAAAATGAAAAGCGCTGCATCGCCTATGAGCGGCATGGACGTGGGCTACAGCAAAGGCACAGGCTTTTTGGTGTTCCATGTTAAACCTGGCGCCAAGGTCAAAAAGGGACAAGCCATTTGCGATGTCATTGACCCCGCCAACCCCAACGGACCCAAAGCCCGCACCAGCTACACCAGCCAAACCGATGGCATTTTGTTCTCACGAAGGCTAGATGGCTACCTGTCTTGGCCAGGCCAGGTGATGTTCAGAATTGCAGGCCCCAAGCCCTTGGCACACCGCATTGGCATGTCGGGCTTGGACGACTGAAGATCAAACGACTCAGTTCTAAAAAGCTGAGTTGTCAAAGACAGGTTTTAGATTTTTCCCAAATAATCTGATTTGCCAACTTCGACACCACTGGCGCGCAGCATGCTGTACGTGGTGGTGGTGTGGAAATACAAATTGGGCAAGCCATGGCCTAGCAAATACTGCATGCCCTTGTAGTGCGTTTCTTTCTCGCCGCGCTTGACCACAATGTCTTTGTCTTCTGTGCCGTCAATTTGCTCGGGCTTGAAGGTTTCTAAAAACGCAATGGTTTTTGCAATGCGCGCTTGCAAATCTTTCAGATCTTTTTCAGTGTCTTCATGGGCTGGAATCTCTACACCAGCCAGCCTTGCAATCAGTCCCTTGCAAACATCACATGCAATTTGAACCTGTCGGCTCAAGGGGAACATGTCGGGGCTAAGCCGCATCGATGCAAACACGGTGGGGTCAATTTTTTTAGCTTCTGCATGGGCTTGCGCTTTGTCTAAAAGATGCGACAAGTTAATCAAGCCATTGATCAAACGGGGCACGCTGGCTTGGTACATGGAAATGGTCATAAGTTCTCCGGTTTAAAAATACAAAAATTTGAGTCTTGTTCAAGCTTCTTCAAGAAAGCGCTCTACAAGTCGCGTCCAATAAGCGGCGCCATAAGACAAGTTTTGGTCGTTGAAGTCGTATTTGGGGTTGTGCAACAAAACACTGTCTACGCCATTTCCCAGGCGCAAGAAACTACCGGGTTTGTGCTGCAGGTAGTAGGCAAAGTCTTCACTGCCAGTCACGGGGCCAAAGGGGAACACCACCTTGTCTTCTCCCACCAACTCCACAGCCACCTGTCGGGCAAATTCAGTTTCAGCTTGCGAATTGATCACCACGGGGTAACCGCGTTCATAAATGATTTCCACCTCACCCCCGTATGACTCAACTTGTGCGCGTACCAAGCTCTTAATTCGCTGCTCTAAAAGCGCACGGACTTCCGGGCTGAAAGATCGAATGCTGAGCGACATGCTGGCAGAGTCGGCAATGACATTGGACACACTGCCGGCATGGGCCGTACCAATGGTGACCACCGATGTTTGCAGAGGATCGATGTTGCGCGACACCACCGTTTGCAAAGCCATGATCAAGCTGCCCATGATGACCACAGAGTCGACTGTCTGGTGCGGTCTTGCAGCATGGCCGCCCTTGCCCTGGACTTTAATGTAGCAAGTATCTGAGGCAGACATGAAGGCGCCAGCCCCAAACATGAACGTGCCGATGTCTGCCCCTGGGTGGTTGTGAATACCAAAAATAGCATCACACGGAAAGCGCTCAAACAAGCCGTCAGCAATCATTTGCTGAGCGCCACTGTTCTTGCCAGCCTCTTCCGCCGGTTGAAAAACCAAGTGAACTGTGCCCTTGAAGTTTTTGGTTTTGGCCAGTTGCTGGGCCGCTCCCAACAACATGGCGGTATGGCCATCATGGCCGCAGGCATGCATAGTGCCCGCATGTTGGCTGGCATAAGGTTTTTGAGTTTCTTCTTGAATGGGCAAGGCATCCATGTCGGCGCGCAAAGCGATGCCCTTGCCTTCGCCATTTTTCAAAGTGGCCACCAGCCCATGGCCACCCACATTGCGTGTCACTTGATAGCCCCAGGCTTGCAACTTATCGCCAACCCACTGCGCGGTTGATTTTTCTTGAAAAGAGAGTTCGGGAAATTGGTGCAAATGACGTCTGGCTTCGGTCAAAGATTCCTGAGCACCTAGCAGGTCTGTCAATTTGCAAAAACAATCGTAACGAGCATTCATCTTGTGTCCTTTGATCTTGTTTGGGGCGATTGGCGCCACAGTTTAATTGGCTTGCGTGGTGTTGTGTGCAGTGTGATGCGGCGTATTGCCCGCACCCAAATCCCAGTAAAGTCCCGTCATGACCTGCAGCGCCTCTTTGAGTAACTCGGGGGGCAGGTGTTCATTGGGGGCATGCTGAGAGCAACCTGGATACGAGTGCGGCACCCAGATGGTCTTCAAACCCAGTACATCGATAAAGATGTCGTTCGGCAGTGAGCCCCCTAAATTGGGCAGAATGGCTGGTTTTTTTTGCGTTGTTTGCTGCAAAGAATTGGCCGCCCAAGTGACCCATGCGTCGTCTGGATCGATGCGGGTTGCTTTGAAAATTTCATCGCGTGCCGCCGTAATTTGGACATAGCCAAAACCATGGCTGTCCAAATGTCGCCTGAGCGCACTCAAGATGTCTGAACTGTCGATGCCCACCACAAAACGGAGCTGGCAAGTGGCCTTGGCTCTGGGCGGGATGGCATTGACAGGGTTGTCTGGGTTGCCCGTTTTGAAGGCCAATACTTCAAAGGAACACCAACCAAAAACACGCTCAGCAGGACTCAAACCAGGTTGACCCCATTTGGGTTCGATTTGAGGCCCATTGGCACCCCCGTCCACCTCACAGTCTGCCAAAACACGCCTCACAGAATCAGGCAATGACTTGGGTTTCCATTCGGGCACTTTGATTTCGCCATGGTCTGTGACCAAACAGGCAATGGCATGCGCCAATTGAATACCTGGGTTAGAAATCAGGCCGCCCCAATTGCCAGAATGGTGAGCACCCGATCGGGACTCTATGCTGAGGTCAAAGTTAATACAGCCTCTAGAGCCCAGAAAAATGGTGGGACGGTCTGCTCTGAGGCGCGGCCCATCGGACGCCACCAACAAATCTGCTTTCAAGAGTTCTGCATAGTCTGTGCAGACATCTTGAAGGCCTGGAGAGCCTGTTTCCTCGCCCATTTCGATGATGAATTTGGCATTGAAACCTAAGCAACCCCGCTCTGCCAGAACACAAGCCATGGCTTGCAAATTGACCGAGTGTTGGCCCTTGTTGTCAGCAATGCCGCGACCGTACCAACGGCCTTCTAATTCGGTCAAAGTCCATGGTGACAAGCCCTCACGCCATTCCGGCTCAAGCCCCCGAATGACATCGCCGTGGCCATAACCAAGCACGGTGGGTAAGTCTGGCGATTCAAGGCGTTCAGCAAATAAAAAGGGTGCTTTCGCTTTGGGATGCTCTATGAGGCGGCACGCAAAGCCCATGGCATGGAGTGCGGGTTGCAGATCCTCCGTCAAATAAGCCAAGAGTTCAGCCGATCTGGCTGGATTTTGACTTTCTGTGGGCCTGGCAATTCTTTGGCGGAGCACTTGCTGAAATGAACCACTGTCAAATTCTGCGACGGCTCTTTGGATAGCGGCTTGTCTGGACATCATTTTTTAAAGAAACTCAAAAATGTCAGACTAACTCAATTTGCGATAAGCCCACCATAATGACTGTACAAACACACAAAATGTGGCGCAAAATTAGACAAATTCTTTCGACCTCTCCTTAACCTATCGTTACGCAACCTATAGTTGATAAACAATAAGTTAAATAACAGATAGTTAATATGACAACTCACAGCCATGATCATTCAAACCACGCAAATCCAACGGATTGGAAACATCAAGGTGTGCGTGTCGTACCGGGCAACCAGTTAGACGGCAATGTGCCATCAACCCCCGGCATGGACAGAAAAGCTGCCATCAACTTTGCAAGGGTCGGCGCTGAAAAACTCTGGGCAGGCACTGTCACCATTCATGCCAACGCCAAAACTGGCGCGCACCACCATGGCCCCCTAGAAAGCGTCATTTATGTGATCAAAGGACGCGCCCGCATGCGTTGGGGCGATCATTTGGAGTTCACCGCAGAAGCGGGCCCAGGCGATTTCATTTACGTGCCACCTTTTGTGCCACATCAAGAAATCAATGCCAGCGCCACCGAGGTTTTGGAATGTGTGCTGTGCCGAAGCGATGGACAGGCTGTCTCGGTCAACCTAGACATTGAGCCCATCGAAAAACCAGAAAACGTGCTTTGGATTGACCCGACCCACCCCCACGGCGGGGTGTAGTCGAGGTCAAGCAACAAGGTCAATCAATCTTGGCGCCAGAATCTTTCACAAGTTTCGCCCAGCGCACCAAGTCAGACTTCACAATTTGGGCAAGCTGATCGCCCGTGCCCTTGAACGGCTCGCAACCTAGCGTGGCCAAGCGATCCTGCGCATCTTTGGCATCCAAGGCCTTGGCCACATCATTTTGAATTTGAAGCAAGATGTTTTTGGGTGTACCTGCTGGCGCAAACATGCCATACCAAGGTGTTGCGCCAAAACCGGGCACCGTCTCGCCAATGGTGGGCGAGTCGGGCAAGGCAGCAAGGCGTTTTTCATTCACAACGCCCAAGACCTTGAGTTTGCCAGCACGGATAAATGCAATGGAGGAAGGCATGCTTTGCACAGACAGCGGCACTTGACCTCCCACCACATCGGTAGCAGCCGCAGCCGCAGCTTTGTAAGGAATGTGCTGAAGCTGAATGTCGGTGGCCTTTTGTAGCATCTCGCCAATCAAATGGTTCAATGTGCCATTGCCCGCAGAAGCAATGGACAACGCGCCCGGCTTGGACTTGGCCAAGGCAACCAGCTCTGCCACATTGTTGCCAGGAAAACTGGGGTTGGCCACCAACACATAGCCAGCTTTTGCCAAGGGGGCAATGGGGTCAAAGTCTTTGACAGGATCAAATCCTGTTTTGGCATACAAAGCAGGATTGATCACCTGCGCACTGTCTGCATTGACCAACAGTGTGTAACCGTCATTCTTGGCTTTGGCTGCATAGGCCGTGCCAACGTTGCCGCCTGCACCGGGCCGGTTTTCAACCAGCACCGTCTGGCCCCATTGTTCTGAAAGCTTTTGAGCAACGACACGCGCAATGGCGTCATTGGCACCACCGGCCGCCTGCGGCACCACAATCGTGACCGGGCGGGATGGAAACTTCTCTTGCGCCAAGGCCAAGCCTGCAAAAGACAGGCTTAAGCCCAAGGTGGCAAGCTTCAAAATGGCAAAACGTCGATGTGTCATGGCTAAACCTCAGTTCGTTCAAAAATAGTGCCTTTTGATTTCGAGAACCGCAAGGCACTGGACATGGGTTCATTGTTCCTGCAAATCCAGCGCTCTCCAAGTCGGGTTTGCCATAATCAAGGCACTTCCAATGAAAGGCGTTTTGTGAACGTGAACCCAGTTAGCGCTAAAAACGCCATGGCCCGCATGTCTGTGCCGATAGGACAAGCAGGTGGCTACAGCGCCATCATTGACGCCAGAAGTGAAGACGAGTTTGCACTGGATCATTTGCCAGGCGCCCTCAATTGGCCTTCTCTGGACAACGAACAACGCATAGAGATCGGCACTCTGTACAAGCAGGTTGGCTCTTTTGAGGCGAAGAAAAAAGGCGCAGGCCTGGTGGCAGCCAATATTGCGAAGCACATTGAGAAGCACGTCATTGACTTGCCCAAGGACTGGCAGCCTCTGGTTTATTGCTGGCGCGGTGGCAAACGCAGTGGTTCCTTGGCACTTATCTTGGGACAAATTGGCTTCAAGGTGGCCATCATTGAAGGGGGCTACAAAGCCTTTCGCAGTGAATTGGTGACGGCTATTCCACCTTTGGCTGAACGCATCCAGTGGCGCGTCATTTGCGGGCCCACGGGCTCTGGCAAAACAAGGCTTTTGCATTGTTTGAAGGCCCAAGGCGCACAAGTTTTAGATTTAGAAGGCTTGGCCAATCACAGAAGTTCTGTCTTGGGCTTTATTCCTGGAGAACCACAGCCCAGTCAAAAGAATTTCGACACGCTGATTTGGGATGCCCTTCGCCAAATGGATCCGACCAAACCTGTCTATGTGGAATCTGAAAGCCGCAAGGTGGGCAACCTGGCCGTGCCCGAATCATTGATTGTGGCAGTTCGATCAGGACAGTGTTATCAACTTGAATTGTCGGACGACGAGCGCGTGAAACTGCTGCTGGAAGATTACGAATTTTTTGTCAAAGACCCCAGCTTGTTTTCAAGTAGATTGGATGCGCTGGTGGCCATTAGAGGCAAGCAGCAGGTTGAAACTTGGCAATCACACATTGCACAGGGGCAAATTGACATCGTCGTGCGTGAGCTTTTGACGATGCACTACGATCCAACTTATTTTGCTTCAATGAAACGAAATTTCTCGCACATTGAAAATGCCAAAACTTTAAAGGCAGAGAGCAGATCGATGGATGGCCTTACCGCCATTGCCAAAGAACTCACACTGGCATGATCCACAACATTTTGCTTGCTACATCTAGAAAACTTAGAACATGCCCCACCAACCCGCCTCCGCTGCCCTGGCCAGATTTCGCGTCATTGACCTGACGCAAGTCAGAGCCGGGCCTACCGCGTGTCGTCAATTGGCCGATTGGGGCGCCGATGTGGTTCAAGTGCAAATGCCCGAGCACATGCGCGGCGACGACACCTTAGGCGGGCAAGAAGGCTCAGACTACCAATACACCCACAGAAACAAACGCTCGATCACCCTCAATTTAAAAGAGCCTGAAGGCATCCAACTGCTCAAGAAATTAATTGAAAAAGCCGACGTGGTGGTTGAAAACTTCAGGCCCGATGTGAAGTTTCGCTTGGGCATCGATTACGAGAGTTTGAAAGCCAGCAACCCAGGTTTGGTCTATGCCAGCATTTCAGGCTTTGGCCAGACAGGACCTTTGGCCACCAGACCCGGCTTTGATCAAATTGCGCAAGGTATGGGCGGCTTGATGTCGGTCACTGGCTTGTCTGAACAAGGCCCTATGCGTGTTGGCATTCCCATTGCCGATTTATGTGCTGGTATTTTTGCAGCACAAGGCATTTTGGTCGCGTTGCTTGAGCGCGAAAAATCAGGTCAAGGCCAGTGGCTCCACACCTCTTTATTGGAGTCCATGGTGTACATGATGGACTTCCAAACATCCAGATGGCTGATTGATCAAGAAGTCGCCACGCAGGCAGGTAACTTTCATCCAACCAGTATTCCCACAGGTGTTTACAAAGCGCAAGATGGCTACATGAACATTGCCGTCTTTGGCTCCAAAATTTGGGAACGCTTTTGCGATATTTTGGAAGCACCCCAGTGGGTTACTGACCCTCGCTATCACGACAAGCCCAGTCGCTCTGTGCACCGCGATGCCTTGAATCAGGAAATCAACGATCGCTTGGCCAAAAAAGATTGCGCTTATTGGATTGAAAAACTCAATGAAGGGGGCGTGGCTTGTGGTTTGATCAACAGCATGGATCAAGTCTTTGAAGAGCCTCAAATTAAACACCTCAACATGGTGAAAGATGTGGTCTCAAAACACCACGGACCGCAGCGCATGGTGGGACAGCCCGTGCAGCTTGAGCGCACGCCCAGCACCATCGCTCGGTCTGCACCCCGCCGCGGCGAGCACACCGAAGAAATACTGAAAGAAATTGGCGTTCAGGCAGAAGACTTAACGCGCTTGAAATCCACTGGAGTTTACTAATGAGTGAAGTTAATTACACATCGCCCACCGAACGGGTTGAAACGTGGTTGGATCAAACCACCCTGCACATTCGATTTAACAATGTGGCCAAACACAATGCACTGTCTGTTGACATGTGGGAGGCTGTACCTCATTTATTGACTCAAGCAGAATCAGACCCACGAGTTAGGTTGGTTGTGTTTTCGGGCGCTGGCGAAAAAGCATTCGTATCGGGCGCCGATATTTCTCAGTTTGAAGACATGCGCGCTGCCAAGGAAGCCGTCACCCGCTATGAGCACATGGCCGAGACGGCACTCATGAGCATCTACAACTTTCCCAAGCCCACGCTGGCTTGCATCAAGGGCTATTGCATTGGGGGCGGCATCAATGTGGCCATCAGTTGCGACATGCGCATTGCAGCCAGCGATGCTGTGTTCTCTGTGCCTGCAGCCAAACTAGGACTTGGTTACCGTTACTCGGCCATGAAGAATTTGATCGACCTGATTGGGCCGGGTGCAGCCAAAGATTTGTTCTTCACAGCCAGAAGAGTTGATGCACAAGAAGCTCTGCAGCTGGGCTTGATAAGCCGCGTGTGCGCCCCAGATCAATTGGCCGCGCTTTTGAATGAATACACCACAGCCTTGGGCCACAACGCACCTATCACCATTGCAGCGGCCAAAGCCATCACCCGAGAAATTTTAAAACCATCGCCAGAGCTTGATATGACCCTGTGCCAGCAACTCATCCGAAACTGCTTCGACTCAGCCGATTACGCAGAAGGCCGAAAAGCTTTTATGGAAAAACGCAAACCTGTCTTTAAAGGTCAATGAACATGAAGTCATATTGGATGCATGTTGGGGATGTGCCCAACCCCATTGAATTGAGAGAAGTTCCCATCCCTGTACCCGGTCCTACACAGGCACTGGTCAAGATTCATGCGGCCGGATTGAACCGAGGTGAATTTATCAAAGGTCACGGCCTGCACGGCAGCCAAGGCGCCAAAGCCATTGGCATGGAAGGCGCTGGCGAAATTACAGCACTGGGGGAAAAAGTGACTGCCGCCACGGGTCTCAAATTGGGCGATCGCGTCATGGCCAGGTGCGCCGCCACCTTTTCTGAATATGCGCTCATGGACATCAAAGAAATGATGCCCATCCCTGCCAACGTATCCTACGAAGAGGCATCTTGCATTCCACTGACCTTTTTGGTGACCTACGACTTGTTGGTGCAACAGGGCCGCTTAAAGGCCAATGACTGGTTGTTGATCAATGGTGTTTCTTCGGGTGTGGGCGTGGCCTCCTTGCAAATGGCCAAGGCCTTGGGTGCCAAAGTCATTGGCACATCGGGTTCGCAAGAAAAATTGAACAAGCTGGCCCCCCTTAATTTGGACTTGGGAATCTGTACGCGTTCACCCAATTTTTACGATCAGGTCATGGCCACCACAGAAGGTAAAGGCGTTCAACTTGTGGTCAACACGGTGGGCGGTTCTGTGTTTGCAGAAAGCCTGCGCTGCTTGTGTTTTCAAGGTCGGCTAGGTACTGTAGGTTATGTCGATGGTGAGTTGAATGCACCCTTGGACATTGAAGCACTGCATGCCAAACGCCTTACTTTGTTTGGTGTGTCTAACAAACTGCGTTCACCAGAGCAACGCGCAGAACCGGTAAGCGGCTTTGTGAAAGATATTTTGCCGGCCTTTGCAGATGGCCGCATTCAATCGTGCATTGACACCATTTTTCCATTCGAAGACATGGTGGCCGCCAAAGCTTTGATGGAAAGTAATTCTCACGTTGGAAAAATTGTTTTAAGGGTCCCATCATGATTCAAAAATTGTCTTT
>Ga0209651_1000011_pt1 | contig 67401 bp, 57 predicted proteins | sample LauGreFBDMM110SN_2_FD_188216 | JGI IMG/M metagenome (GOLD analysis project Ga0209651, IMG submission 188216) | Freshwater lake microbial communities from Lake Michigan, USA - Fa13.BD.MM110.SN (SPAdes) (version 2) | ecosystem: Environmental > Aquatic > Freshwater > Lake | place: Lake Michigan... | reverse complement strand
TTTGAGTTGAGTATTTTTTCTATTGACTGTGTTTCAAGATTGCCCAGCATGTTGGGGTTGCCAGCACAACAGGTTTTGACGTCACCACGGGGATTGATATGTAAGCCACGCCAGGGCGCTGCACAGTAAAAGTTGCTCATATCGTATTTACGGCAGGATTATTGGCACCAGGATGTTTTGGCTTCGCCGTAGTATTCTCTGGCATGGCCATTGGCAATCAACAGGCCACGCAGGCTCTGTCCGTTGAGTATGACATCACCCAGCACACGGCCGCCATACTTGTCCCAGTCCATGATCACAATCTGACGCTGTGTGGCCTGTGCAACGGCTTGTTTGGTAAATGCTGACGCAGCTTCTCCACGCTGTGCTTCACTAGCACAGGCAGCACGATGTCCTTTTTCAGGAGTGTCCACACCAAACACTCTGATGCTGAGTTCTTTTTTTAGCGGATCTGGCAAGAACGGTGCATGGAATGCCACTGTGTCACCGTCTATCACCCTAGTGATCTGTGCGTCATAGGGCACGCCTGGTTTTTGTTTGGGTTGTGCTAGGACCAAGCATGGTACAATGAGTAAGAGTAAGAAGAGTTTTTTCATATAATATTAAGTGTAGTAAACGATTTCACCTGTGGTGGGATTGTAGGCCAATTGGAAAAATCCTGCAGGCAATCCTGCATTGCCGCCATTGCCGATACCGGCAGCAATCTGTGTCAATGCACCTGAGCTGTTGCCTATGTACAATTGATCAGTGGTTTGATCAACCACCAGTTCGCCCGGTCTAGCATTGCCATTGTAATTGGCTAATGTGACTTGTGCATTGTCTTTCATCACAGCACGACTTATGCCAGTGATGTCGTCGTATGGTGGGGGTGGATTGGCCATTATCTAGGGTAACCAGCAAATGCCCGCACAGGACTTTGTTTCTGTACAGACGTAGGTTCTAGACTGTTCGGCGAACTGACTTGTACTTTTTTAGCAGGCAAGCCGGCCATTTTCAATGCATGATCAATTGCTGGACCAACTGAGGCATTGAATCCAGCAATCACTGCATCTTCTCCAAAGGCTGCTTCGGCTGACCAGGCAGGTAACTTGTCAGTGATGCCATCTGTTCCTGCGTCACTTCTAGCACGGGCTATGGCCACACCCAGTCGATATATTTGGTACGGATCGCTAGAGCTCACGCCAGGCAACACAAACACATAATTCATGGGATCAGCTTGCTCAGGAGGCAGCGTTGCTTGTTCATTGAGGAATTCGCGGGCTCTCATCTGGGATACCCTGCAAATGCTTTGATCGGACTGGCAGTGTGTACAGCAGGATGTTCGTCACTGTTGGTGTCGCCGTGATTTAGATCATGAAATTCGCTGCCAATGGCCTGGTACGCTTTGGCTAGCATGTTATGTTCTTCTTCGGTGTAAGGTGCTGCCACATTGTGACGGCCAACCCAGGATTCTGCATCAACATCAGGAACAAAGGTACCGTCAGTTGACGCCACAGCCATCATCACGCGATTGAGTTCGTACACACGGTCATACCCTGCTACGTCTTTGAAGGTATGTAGTCCCACAGTGGCATATCTATTGCGCTTGGTGATTTTGCCAACCTTGTCTTCAGTCACAAACTCAGTGGCTCTCATGATCAGGTTGAAGTTGATCCGTAAACGCCGGACGTTGCAGATGAATCTGTGCCCAGTGCCATGGCAGTAAATCCAGTGCCTGTCACAATGTTTAGATAGTTTCCAGACCCAACATAATATTCTTGCACTGAATTACCAGGCACCACAATGGCGTTGGCGTACACATTGCCTGTGGGCATGCTGGTGTTGGCTGGATTGCCATTGGACAGTTGATAAGTTGTTTGAGTCAAACTAACTTGAAAAGTCACATTGGCATTGGTAGTAGCAATTTGTACTTTGTCTGTGGTCCAGGCCACATTGCTCACTGCATTGACCACTTGAACAGCCATTATTTGCCACCTTCAGGTTTGGAGACTACGGGTTGAAACAGTTCTCGTGCTTGATACATCACACCTGGAATTTCCACAGGTGTTTGTTTTACTGACGGCACAGCAGGTGGCACATAATTGTTGGCATTGCGCTGAGAAATTTCTGCTGCCACTTCACTGTAGGGTCTCATCATGTTGTTTGAACTCATGTCTTTATCCTTTGTATGCTTGCCATTGGTTGGTGAGAGCAAAAATGCTTTCATCAATGTCTTTTTTCTTGATTGCGTTGGTTCCAGGAATTTTTTCTCCAACTTTGATGTCATCGTCGGCTAGTCCCTTGGTAAACAAATTACCTTCTTCGGTCTTTTGTTCATCCATGGGCTTTTTCTTTACGCCTGCAATTTCCATCATGCGTCGAATGCTTTCATCCACTGTGTCTTCTTCTTTGTCCTTGTTTTTAGTCTCAAGGTCATTCTTGCCTTTGCCGTCGGCAGCAAATGCAGGTACCATTTTGCCATCTTTCTTGACCATGGGCATGTTGCCTTCTGCAAGTCCGGCCATTTCCATCATTCTACGCAAGGCATCTTCTTCTTCAGTGTGAACTGCTGTGTTGGGAATGGTGGTTTGTCCATCACCTGCTACGTCTGTTTTGGGCTTGTTCAGGCCACCTGCATAGCCAAAGTTGTTGTCAGCCTGTTCAGTGTTGGTGGGATAGTCAGGAGAATTTTCGTCCACTGCTTCTTGCACATCGCCGCAACCACAATTGGGCATGCCGCATGTGTCACAGGCTTGTTCACCAGGTGATTGCATGTCGCCACCTTGACCGCCAAGCCCTGCTGACTTCAGCATCACTGCCAGCTTCATTGCATCTTCGTCTGTGGCTGTGATAGTTAGACTTTTGCCACCTTCGGTTGAGTCACTCATGTTCACGCTCATTGATTCAGCAATCATGTTTTCCAATTCACGATTCATTGAATCATAAATGCCTTTGCCAACCATGCTGGCGCCACTGCCTTTGGAGGCAGTGCTGGTTGCAACTGAACCAGCAGTGGTGGACTCTTCAACATCTTCTTCTTTCTTTTTGCTTTTGGCCTTGTCAGGCAAGCCTTTGTGCTTGGTCTTGGCAAAATCTTCAGTGTCTTTTGGTTTCATGGTCTTGGCAACTTTTTTAAGCTCTGGGCTGGCGCCCTTGATCTTTTCACCTTTTTGCATGGCATGTGCCATGCCCATGAACTTTTGTTGTTGTTTGCTTACGGCTTTTTCAGCAATGGGTTCTTCGTCATTGCTTTCTTGATTCTGCATGTACTCGTCAATAGAGATCATCATGCCTTCAATCTTGGCCAGTTTTGATTGCACCCACTCAGGCAAGTTGTCGTTGTCACCTAGAACTTTGCTCAAGGCCTGTGCATGACGCACAATGGTCTTGATGTCGTCTTTGGCCATGTCACCTTCTTGATCGTATTCGCCTTGATCAGTTACGTCTACATCACCTTCTCGGGTCATCAACTTTGACTTGCCCGAAGGTCCTTTGGCACCAATAGCACCTGTCGTGCCTTTGGGGCGTCCGCGTCCACGTTTTTCTCCGCTGGCTTCACTGTCATCATCAGCACCAACTGAGATACCTTGATCATCTGTGCGGCGTGTGACCATACGGCCTGTGGCAGTGTGTTTGATGTCGTGCTTGGCACCACGTTCAACTGATCCAACTTGAGGAACGTCTTTGCGAGGACGCTTATGTGCTGTGAACGGACTATTATCGTCATCTTCGTCCATTTCGGATTTGGCACCTTTGCGCAACATTGCAAAATCGTTGGCATCGAGTTTGCCATTTTTGTTCATGTCAATTTTCTTTTGCTTTGGGCTCAATGCACTGCGCATGGCTTCGGCGGCCACGTCGCCCAGCATTTCGTCAACTTCTTTTTTTGCATTGGCAATCTTGTCGGCAAAAGTCTTTTGCTTGGCAGTCATTGGAGCGCCGGCTTCAGGCAAGTTTGGTTCTGCATGTGTGCCTTTAGCGGCTTTGATGCTGCCTTTGAGACTGGTGATTTGATTACGTGTGGGCAGGCCTTTTCTTGGGCCTTTTTCTACAGGACTACCTGTACCTGAACGGCCAAATCCTTTAACCAGTGGATCATTATGATCAAATTCGCCGCCGCCTATTTTGCGTTTTCTACCAGCATAGTCATCTGGTTTTGGATTATCGTAGGCATCATCCATATCAGGGCCGTATGTATAGTCTGGTGGTTCTTGTGTGTACAATTTGTCTTTGTACTTGGGATCACGGTACTTGGCTGCTTCTGTGGTTTTTTGTTCAGGCTTCTTGCCTGTGACCGGTGCACCTGCTTTGCGTTGTACATCCTTGCGCATGTCTTCGTCTGAGCCATGCCCAACCAACTTGTTGACACCGCTGGCAACTTTTTTACCAACTTTTTTAACTGTGTCCATGACACCTTCGTCTACTTCTGTGTTGTCATACTTGTCGTATTTTTTACGGATTGGATCAAGGGCTTTGCCTTCACGACCGGCCTTGGCCAGGGCTTCCATACCTTCTTTGCCGTACTTTTCATAGCCTTTGGCAGCACGACTCATGTCACGCTCGTTCAACTGCTGGTGTGTGACTTCAGGGGTAGCACGGATGCTGTCTAGTTTTTTGTTTAAATCGTAAAAGAAACTCATTTGTATTATCCTCTTGGGTTGGCGCCAGTGGCTGGCTTGGGTGGACGATTGATCTTGGTCATTGGGCTCTTGGTGCCCTGAGCAATATCATTTGTGGTTTTGGCAGGAGGTGTCTTGCCTCCGGCCACGGTGAAATTGGTACGGTATGCATTTTTTAACACAGCATGATCATAAGGACCAGTGGCATAGTCTTTGCTCAATCCACGTTGTTCTGCATCGGGTGCAGGATAGTCTGTGTCGCCCAACAAGTCCTTGTTTTCAGCATCAATCTTTTCATACTCATCCACAAGACCATCCACGTGTGGTGTTGTCTGCATGACCACATGATTTGGATCCATGCCCAACAACTGTGCCAGCTGTTTGATTTGTGGCTCAATGGCTGGGTACCTGAAGCTGACATCAAACATTGTGACTGAGTCATTTTTGTTGTTGGGGAAATCAGTGGGAATGACCTGTATTGGGGTGGTTTTGGGATCACCCATCTTCACAGGATCAAATTGATCCAGCTTTTTCTTCAACTGTGCGACCAAATCGCCAGGTGGTTTACCCAGCAGTTTGATACGATAGTTGTAGACACGTTCGCTTTCGGCGAGGTAATGGGCAAAATTTTTCATATCAGGTTCCTGTAACATATTTATTCTTTTTTATCTTTTTGATCTTTGCTGGCCAGCAACCGATCCAACAAATCATTGCGACTCAACACCATGCCCTGTGCTGTTTGCATGGCTTCGCCGTCGCCGGCTTCGGCGGCCCGGGCGTCTATCACTGCTTGTTGCTGATCCAGTCGCATCTTCTTCAACTGCAAATCAATCATCTTCAGCTTCTTGTCCATCTTGGCTGTTTTTGCTGTGATGGCATGTCCCAGCATGTTTGATGCCACTGAGAATATTTCGCTGGCAAATCTTGAATCCACCTGCATGCCCAGTGTCATCAATTCATTATAGCTGTCAGTTGCCATTTTGGATAGGGAATCCATCTCTGTATCATTGGCTTCCAGTCCACGCACCCCGGGCAGGGCAGCATCAATTTTGTCTATGGTGAGGTCTAGGGTTTGCAGTTGACTGCGCAGGTCTTCTGGAGGTGGTAGAGTGGGTTCAACAGTTTTTTCTACTGAAGGGGCTAAATCAAAAAGTTCCTCTAATTTTCTGGTCATGCCCTATTTATGGGTCAACTCCGGCCGTTGTGAAACATATCGTTCTCAGTGATCACTCTGAAAGTCAAGCCGTTACGGCGTGCCCATTTGGTGGCCGCATCCCATTTGGCATAGTTTATGGCCACTATGGCACGATCTTTGGAACTCATTTTTGATTCAATCACGCTCTGCTTTTTGGGCTTGATCTCTATCAACTCGGCTCGCATGGTGTTGTTGCTAGTACGATACGTGATCAAGAAGTCTGGAATGTACTGTGTCATCTTGCCGGTGAGTGGATGACGATAGGGAATAGCAACACTTTCGCTGGCCCATTGCAACACATTGTCATTGCTGTCACAAAATTTCATAAATGACAACTCCCAACCAGATCTATAGCGTGGTACACCGTTGCCCACGTACTTGTCACGGTTGATTACTGTATACGGTCCTTGGGCCCAGTGACTCATTGCACTACATTTCTAGCTGCATAGAAGTTGGGCGCAACAGGTGCGCTGACTCCCAGCAGTGTGGCCCTACTGCGTATATTGTTGAGATAGTAGGCCAAGCTCACTGAAAGACTGGTGCCCGTTTGACCTTGAAATTCTTTCAACAGAGTCAATACAGGAATATTTGTCATCTCAGCCACCCTGAACACACTCACTGTGAAATTGTTTGCAGCCTGTCTACTGGTCATTACTGAAAGAAAATAACTGTTTACAACATCGTATTCACTGGCCGGCACATTGACATCATAATTGTAGAATTCATCAAAAACTCGTACCGTGAGGTCAAGATTGGTGTTGGTATAGTTTATGGTGCTGTTGGCCATTATTGTGGTCCTGGTCCTTTGGGAAATACCCAGCCATCAGCACGATTGGCCACTTGGCGCACTGCACCCGGAGTGATGCCGCCTTGAATGGTTTTTACTCCCAGGGTCTTGGCTTCATTCAATGCAATGCTGGCAATATTTTTGCCTTTAAATGTGTTGGCGGCTGTGCCAGCTTTTTGTGCTGCGCCAATCAGGCCCAGCACTGATCCACTCTGTAGGTCTTGCAGTATGCCGCCGCCTGTGTCCAACAGGCCGCCCTGTCCAAACACTGTGCTCACACTGCCTTGCCTGGCAAGGCCGCTGGGAGTGCGATCATAGTGTGCGGGATCAGCAAATCCCAACACATTGGGATCACTTTGACCAAATTGGTTTGAAAGAGCCCCGTTGTAGTATTTCACAGTTTCATACGCAATGGTCATTGAATTTTGCATGATACCATTGCCTTGAGCATAGTCATAGGTGTCATGGCTCCAGTTGGTAATTACGGGATTGATCAGCACATAAGAAGCATATTTGTGCTGATCCATACCATAAATTCTAATATCGGTGAAAAATGGCGGTTTGCCTTTGGCCGAGCTGGTGCCGTCTAGAAAACTCTCGCCAATGTAACCCCAATCGTTCACATTGCCAATGCGTTGATCATCGTAGATGTCACGATCGTTGTAGCCAAATCCTGTTTGTCTATTGCTGCTCTCCCCCAGGCTGCCATTGGTACTGTTGGCATCTGTCAGATAGGTCTGTGCAGGATCTTTGTAGTAATAGCTGTAGTATTGATACCACAATCTACGAACCGTATCCCCTGAATCATCATGAAATGTCACTGTCACAGGATCATACTTGATGCCAGTCTGTATCACACGTTTGCGATTGTACTGATTCAATGTGTCAGTTTGCACATTGTACTTGGGAAGATCCACAGTTTTTACCACCAGACTCAATTCCTGTATCTCGTCCTTACTGAGAGCCACAGAGGGAATACTGGTGTTTACACTAAAACTCACATGATAGAGAAATTTAAATCTAGGTTTGAGCTCGTACTGATTGGTGGTGAACACACGACTTGCGTGACTGTAATCACGCAAGGCATCTGTGTTGGTAAATCCCTTGAGAAAGTCTTGGCCAAAACCCATGTCAGGGTCCGGGGTTAAGCGGCGCCAGCGCCGGTGACCACGTCGCCAACAGTGCGTCCAATTGCAAAGCCAACACCACTGGTCTGTCCGTCTCCTTGGCTGGCATTGTCGTAGGCAATGGTCATTTCAATTGTGGCAGCTTCGTTGGTGCCATAATTCATGTCACCATAGTTGGCAGCTTTGAGGTAGCAACCATACAATTCCCATGTTTCCAACACCACTGGTGCTGCGGCTCCATTACCACCGTCTAAGATTTCAAATTTGGTTGTGAATTTGTAATCAATACCCGACGCAGCTGATGCCATTTCAAAAAAGTCCAGCTGTTTCTGCAACTGTTCGCCTACCAAACGGCTCACTGCACCCGAAGCATCATCCTTGACACTGCATGTGGTATCTGCCCATGAGTGACGTCCAGCCAACTTCAATGTTGAATTGTAAACTGGCAATGCAATCTCTTCAAAGGTCAGACTGGGACGAGCAAAACTTACCACTTGTTTGGTTAGTTCTGTGGTGGGTGTTGAAACACCAAAATTTTCAAACATCACTCTAAAGCGATATTTGAGTTTGGGCATCAACAAACCCTGACTTGGCGAGCTTTGATCGCTGGCCAAAGGTACTGTCATGCGCTGTAATGATGAAACTGCCATTTTAGATATCTCCTATGTGTTTATTTAGCTTGCGAATGATGTCAATTTTTACTGACACTTTCATCATGCTGCTGCTCCAGACAAGGCACCAGTGTTCTTGATACGCAAAGGAATGTAAATAAATTCCACTGCTTTCACTGGTTCTATGGCCACATCAACCCACAGCTCATTTCTGTCAATTCTGGCTGGTGTGTTGTTGCTGAGATCACAAACCACCAAGTAGTCATAAATGGCACGTTTGGCAATCAAGTCAATCATCAAACTGTTGATCAAGCCAGCAATTGAATTTCTAGTGATTTGATCATTGGGTTCGAACAAGAACAATTTGCCAACTTCTTCCAATCTTCCACGCAAGAATGCAATCAGGCGTGCCACGTTGATGCGGTCCAAGGCAGTGGTAGTAGTGGTTGAAGTTTTGTTACCAAAGTTTGTGATACCAATACCGGGAATAAAAGTAATGGGATTGACATTGCGTTCATACAGGATGTCTCGCACTGATTGTCCCACTGCTAACTGAACAAATTCGCCTGTTGTGGCATCAATGTAACCAATTGCAGTGGCATTGTCTACCACACCACGACGTGTGCCAGCAGGAGCCAACCATGGATAACTCACAGCATCACTACGCAGTATGGTACGAACCATCATGTGGCTGGGTGGTTGTACCACTGAGCTGCCGCCCAGATCAGTGGTGCGGCAGCTGGGATAAAATGTTGCAGCATAGTTACTGGTCAGGATATTGCCATCTTCGTTGGGCTGGCCCAATCCGTTGTTGTTGGTGGCCCACTCAACTAGACTGTTGCCATCAGGACCCAATCTCATGGGCGTGTCGCCCACAACAAACAGTGTGTTGGCACGTTCATTGCTGAGTGCAATCATGTTGGGTGTGAGTTCAGGGTACGCTGGTGTGGCCACAATATTGAACTGATTTTGTTCTTCCCTTGCAGCGGCGCTGGTATCAATACCTGATTTGAGTGCAGCAACAATGACTTGGCGCTGTGCTAATCTTCCGGCATACATGGCCCCATTGGCTTTGTTGCCGGACTGCGTGAGCCAGGTACTGGTCACTGTGACTGGAGACCAGTACAACGGACTCACATTAGGAACACGATTGGTATTAGAATTGGCTATAGAAATGTAGTTGATGTCCAGGTAAGTGACATAACTGCCAACACTGTATGTGGTTGTACTGGCCCAGTTACTGGGAGGATAGGTGGTACCGTTGAAATAGTTGCTTTGATAACTTTTGACATTGTAACCTGAACGACGAGTGTTCCACAACAACATGCCCTGTGGATACAGTGCAGGATCAGGAGCGTCAAGATCCAGGTAGTCGCTGGTCAACAAACTTATGATGGTGGGAACGGCATCTGCCACAGGATCTGTGGTTCCATTGGTGGCCCAACGTGCGTCCCCAAACCACACACCATTTTGTGTGACTTGATCTGTGGTATTGATCGCTACCCATTGTCCTACGCCGCTGACTGGTTGCCAACGATACATCACAGGATAGTTTTCAAGATCTGAACTGTCAATCCACAAATCTCCATATTGCAAAGGACTCAATGCTGCGTCTGTTTGAGTAGTAGGAGCTGTGGCAGCCACAATGGGCCCCGACGCATTGGTCAGTGAAAGATCAAATCCTCGCACATCATTGGTGACGTTTTGATATCCTTGCCAAAGGCCATTGTTTTGTATCATGATGTCCACATCGTCCACTGAACTGTAGTACCATGAACGACCGTTGACAGGATCTTGAAAAGGTGCATTGTCACTGGCTGTGTAGGTAAACAGCGGTTCGGTCACAAAATTACTCAGTACTATGGTTAGTAAACTGTTTCTTGATGGGCGACATTTGGGGGTGTTTGCTGTAAAACCAGCAGTGGTTATTGGAGTTCCTGTAGTATTGGTCAACTGAATGAATCCACCTTGTGAGTGAGTAAACACAATGTTGCCAGCAGTGTTCACGCTGGCCTGCACGTACGGCACACCAGCGGCGCTGACCGCTGCAATAAAAGCACTCACAGTAGTGCCCAAAATAACCGCTGTACCAGTGTTGTTTGTTGATGTGCCTGCTTGGCTGGCCGTAATGGTAAAACTATTGTTCAGCGCAAAAGTTGTTGGTATTGTGCTGCCGGTTACTACTGTTTGCCCAATGGCAATTTTTTCCAATATCTCAAAAGCAAAATTGGAGGCAGCTGGTGTTTCATATCCCAGTGCATTGTCGTTGGCAAAGGTAGTTCCCACCGGAATGTTTTTGCCACCACCAGTGGGATCAAGTGCAAATGTGGCGTCGGTTTCACCGTCGAATACTGGGCAATCTTGTGGTACCCAGACATCCAGTGCGCTGCTGTATTGTTTGACACTGAGATTCATGCCATTGTTGGCTGGACTTAGGTTGCTCCAAATTGATCCAGTGGGCCGAGGGCCAGTGTCAGTGGTTCTCCAACGTGGTGCTTGATAACTGTATCCTGTGAAATAACTAGGTGCCAAATAGCTAGTGGCTGTCATGCCCAGAGCTGTGAGCAGGGCAGCGCCGGCGTTGGGACCTGTTTGGATATTGACAATACCGCCACTGGCACTACTGCCATCGCTGCTGGCAGTGGAATTAGCATATATAGCCAATTTGCCGCTGACAGCGAGTGCGGTGACGCCTGTGATGTTGGCAGCCGTTATTACTGCTGCAAATCCGGTCACAGTGTTGGTTGCACTAACTGTGACCAACTGATCATTGATGTACATGTTGGCGCCAATGGTAAGACTTGAAGGACTGTTGGTTCCTTGCACTGTGGGCCAACTTGTTTTCCAAGCATCAGTGCCCACTTGCACCCATGTGTTATTGGTGTTTTTGTAATAGCCAGTATTGAATGTGCTAACAGCACTCACGGCATAATCACCAATGCTGCCTATTGTGGCCAGCGGAGTATAATCGTCACCAGCATCATCAACAACTTGGGTGGTGTCAGTGATCACCAGAGGTGTTTTTACTGTGAATGTTGCTGTGGCTTGATTCCATTCTTGTATGCCCCAGACGCTGCTGCTGGTATCCAGCCAAAATGCACCATTGGGTGCGTCACCTGTGGGGCGAACCAAGCTGGCAGTGAGCTCGGTCAAGTCAACATCGACACGTTGTACATACGCACGATTCGAAACTCCCAGCGCCGAATACGCAGCCAACAATCCATATTCGTTGAGTTCGTATCCGTTGATCGGAGTACCGGTTGTTGTGCTGTAGAAAAATGGCACACCAAATGTGGCTGTGAGATCACGTTGACTAGTGATCAAATAAGTTTTGTTGGCATTGGCCGCCAAGGTGCCTGCTGCCACTGTGATGCCGTCGCCAGAAACTTTGTTCTGTGCTGTGGCAATCAAAAAATAGGGTACTGTGTTGACAGAGGAAGGTATGTATTGACTCTCGTCGATAACTGTTACTTCTACGCCTGGGGATACTAATGCCATGGTTGATTCCTTTTAAAGTTATTGATATTTATTGGTATACCTAAAAAAAGCCAGTTTACTGCGCCCTTTGGCAAAGGTCCAGGCACTAAATACCATATGAGACCCATTTGTCAAGCCTGCAATCAGCGCCCTTGTGCTGTGAATTATATTCGAGAAGACATCACGCATTATCGCAGTAGATGCGAAACTTGCCAACGACGAGGTCGTGGCATCAAACCTAGAGAACCGCGCTGGAAATCCTCAGGTTACAAGAAAAAACCCACATGTGATCGATGTGGGTTTAGAGCAAGACTGGTCAGTCAGCTGCTGGTATATCATGTGGATGGTGATCTCAACAACACTGCTTTACGAAACTTGCGAACAATTTGTAGAAACTGTGTGGAAGAAATTGCTCGTACCGAAGTCACCTGGCGTCCCGGGGATCTTGAGCCAGACACATAACTTGTGTGTACAAGTCATCTAGTGTGCCGTTGTTGTCGATTATTGCATCAAACTCAGTGCCGACCCAGGCAGTTTCTGACGCATGAATTCCCAGTTGTTCTAACTGACGTCCACTCAATGCCCAGCTTGAATTGCCATTGGGTCCACGATTGCGGCTCACTGCGGCGTCGTACCATTCGGGTTCGGCACCACGCACCACACGCACCACACGCCCACCAGCTGCTTTGATGGCTGAAATTTCGTTGGGAAATCTACAATCACTTATCACAACATCATCTGTTGAATTGCGCAGTTTGTTTTCCAAGCTGGCAATCCAGATGTCATCGTGGAAACCTTTGCGGCACACTTCTGTGCCCCAGTTTTGCAAGATCCAACGCGGAGTCAGGTGTGGTATGCTCAGGCGGTCGGCCCACCACAGATCCACTTGTTCTCGCCATTCACGAGCTTGTTTGGTGCGGCCTTCCAGCATGGTTCTGTCCCAACCAAATACTGCACTCACCGCGTCTTTGAGTGTGTTGGCAAAACTTTCTCTACGAAAGTGATGCAAATTTACCAAGTAATCTGCAATGGTATCTTTTCCTGAACCAATGAATCCACAAATGCCAATGATCATGCCAGTTCCTTGATATTTAAATGTACCAGGGTTGTTTGCAGCATGTCAATCTGTCTGCGACAGTCCTCCAGCGCATGATGGCTGGTGGCAGGCCGGGGCAACCCTGGATACAAACTATATACCGTACGTGCATCACGGATCTTGTAATATTGCCAAGGTAAAGGTTTACCATAACTCTTGTAGGCATGCTCAAGTATGTTGGCATCGTATGTGGGGCCGTTCATCCAAATGCGATTGCATTTCCAACATAACCGGTGCAATTCGTCCAGTGCTTGATCTAGTGGTATACGTCCATCTTCTGCAAAGGCTTCGTCCTGTGCGGCTCCTTGCGTGGCCCACCAATTGATGGTGCCTTGTTCAATGGTACGTGTCTCCTGGCTTTCGAGATCCACTCGAGCATAATATTGTTGCTGGTAATAGCCCGAGCCAAGAGGATCAAACGCCTGTGCCGCAATGGTTAAGATTGTTGCTTCGGGACCTGTTGCTAACCCTTCAATATCGATCATAAGATCCAATTTGATTCTCCCAGTACTTGTGTACAAAGATTATAACACAATTTTAACAAAAAGTGTGAGCAGTTTAACCGATAACCCAGGTAAGTGGTTGCGAACCATCCACATACATTTTGAGTTGTTCAATAAGAGCATCCATTTGAGTCTGTGCTTCGGATTTCATAGCAGCGCCATTCAGTGTACCACCGCCTTGTGGTCCAGCTATGGTGCCAAATTTTTCACGTGCTTCGCCAATGATCATTTTGCAGTTGGCTACCATGTAGTCTCGGATCCATTGGCTTATCTGATAGTCACTCAAAAGATTGAATTCGGGTTTCAAATTGTAACTCCACAACAACACAGTTTCGCCTGAGCCCTTGGGATCACGAATCAGTTGCAGTTTCTTTGTCACAGGGTTGTATGTATAGGCCATGAATGCGCCAAACATGCGTCCGGCTAGTTCAATGTACTGACTGTAAAAATCGTATGTGGCCAAGCCACCTGCCACGTTGAAATTCATCAAGTACACATTAATACTTGCTTGTGCAAACGGATCAAAGTTTGATGCAAACGGTCCTGAGCTGTCGCCGAATGTTCGTCGAAACACCTGTCGCACACTTATGACTTCTTGAGGCAGTTCATAAATGTTAACGTCTTGTACCAACTGCATAAAGCTGTAGCTTTCTTCATAGGCATTGTTGGCTCGTTGGCGGTAAGTTCCAATGGTTTTTTGATAAGCCGCTTCGTAGTGTGAAGGATCTAATTCTAGGTCAATGATATCGCCGCCCAGTTGAAGCTTGACATATTCGATCAAGTTTTGCTTTAGTGTGGGCAGTGATTGCGGTTGCTGGTCTGGCATGTGGAACTCCAAGTCTCTGTATTTATTGTTTAGATTGTATCCAAGCCTGTAGTTTTCCAGCAATGAGATCATGTCCCAGTTGATTGGGATGTGCAATATTGGGGCGGATATACTGATTGTTTTCCACATTGATCAGATGTTCGCCATTGTGGTCGCTGGCGTCAAACCAGTCTGCTGCTGTTTGTTGGCCCTGTGCCCAAATTTTGTCAGTGTCAACTCCGGGCAGCCAGGTGGGGTAACGCACCCATCCCGAAAAGTAATAGTCGTCAAATCCTAGAGTTGCACACCATGCTTGTAGCGTACTCACTGTGGCACTGGACCTCATGACCTCATGCTCTCGGCGATGAAAATACATGTACAACTCTTTTATTTTGGAGTCTGCGGTTGACTCCCAGTTAAAAAATCGTGGAAAGTGAGCTGTCCTAGCAGGGTTGGTCAAAAAGAAAATAGCAGTGACTTGTTTTCTTTCATTATGGTGTTCTGCAATATAACTCTGCAATTGGTACAACATGTCTTCATTGCTTGCACCACCTGATCCGTAGTTGTAGAATTCATCATACTGCATTTGTTTGTGTAACAACTCACCGTAACGAAGACCACTGCCTAACTCTGCACCTTCGGGCCAACTGTCTCCCAGTGTGATCAATACCCGGCTCATTCAAATCCTGATGTTGCATTTGATTTTTTGCTCACAGCATAAATTTTTTTATGACCGTGGTTGATTGGACAGAATTTGCATTGCGGAATTGGATCATCAATATGCGCAATAAAATCTCGACCTCTTGTTTCAAATTCATCAACTGACAATGCTGGATAACTGTTCATTAGTTCACGATCGCTGTTGCTGATATCAAAAGAATACTGTTGGTCAAACTCAGGAAGCAGTGCCACTGGACCACATTTATACAGTCGACCACGTATGAAATGATAGCATTTGAACATGGCAAAACCGCAATGTTTGTGTGCTATTTCTGGATCATTATTGTGTACAGTGTATCGACCTTGTGCAGTTTTTTGAACTGCTGCTTTGTAAAAATCATCATATTCCCACACACCGATATGCATGCCATTTGAATCAACAAACGCATGATTTGCGCCGTTGGTTTTATCTGCGTCCTGGTCACGAGAGCAGTAACTGACTGTGCCTTGAAGAAACTTTCTTATTTCTGCAAAACACTTTTCTCGATCGTTTTCATTGTGCAAACTTACGCCTATCCAATTGTGGACCCAAGGATATACTGGGTCAGTAAATTTAATCAAACGATCATACAGTCCCGGGACTGAATTCAAGCGAGTGCCATTGGTCAATACTTGAACTGATTTACCCCACAAGCGGTTGATTCCATCCACCCAGTCCAACAGGCTGGGATTCAGCAAAGGCTCGCCACCAAGTATGGTAACACGCTGTAGTCTAACATGCCGAGCCCATTCAGTATATTGTGCCTGATGGTCGGCCCAATTTTGCCAACCTTTGAAATTGTGATCGTTGAATCGATTGCAATTTGAACAGGCCAAATTGCAGACATTGGTTATGTAAAATTCTATATTGGGTATAAAAACACGAGGATCACTAGGATCCTCGTCTGGTATTGTGTACATGTGCTTATTTACCAGGCCTTGAGTATGACCAAGTTCTCAGTTCCACGTCCGTTAAACGGAGTTTCTGTTGTGGATAGATCTTTGTAGATCTTACGTGCTGCCGGCTTGCCTGCGGCTTGCACGGCCTTCACAACATCTGCTGGCTTGCGCACAGTTTTTTGCATGGTCTCAATGGTGCTGAAGCCAATGATGCTGTTGCTTTTCACAGTGAATGCCTGTGTGTGGCTGTCGGCCACAAGATGAATCAACTTGCGCTTCTTGGTGTCGTACAACCAGGCTTCGGCTTTGTCCACAAGACTTGCGGCCGGCAAGCCTTTGAGCTTGAGCTCTGCAAATTCCATCATGACCTTGAATTTTGCGGCACGTTTCTCAGGTGGCACTGACTTGACCTTGCGTGGTTTGCGTTCTACTTTTTTAATCTGCACATACGCACCGCAGTCATTGACTACTGCTTCGCAGAACTTCACAAGATTACGCATTTGAATTTTGCTGAGGTGACTGTAGCCTTCGACCAATTGGGCATCCTTGCCTTCAATCACAGTTTCAAACTCTGCAAGTTTGTGCTTCCACAAGTTGGCAATGTCCGAAATCATCTGCGGTGCCACGTTCAGGCCGCGGATCACCATGATAGGCTTGTAGTCTGCTGACATCTTAGCACCGGCTGTGACAAACTCATCAAACATGCCATCCAGTTCACCAGCACATTCTGATACCTTTTCACGCAGGCGGTCCTGAATGTTGGGCTTGGCCACCGCAGGTGCAACTTCCGCTACCACAACTTCGGGTTCACGAGCAGTCAATATTTCTTGGATATAGCCTTCTAACCTGACTGTTTCTGTGTCTGTAAGTTCCAAGCCCACCATGCTCATGCGGCACAGCCATGCAGTGGTCAGTCTGACTGCTGAATCAGGCACGCCTTTCAATGCACGGACATCTGCTTTGCGTCCATTATGCTCTAAATAAGCCACCAGCATTTCACGTGCATCCTTTTTGCCATAAAAGTAATTGTACCATGAAAAGGCAGCACTGAGTTGGCTGGTTCGATCGTCTGTGGGTTGCACCCGCCAGGTGGGTTCGAGTCCTGTGTATTTGGTATCAGGACTGCGGGGGTTCAGTGGCTTGACAGCGGCTCGTGTGGCGTTCATGGGGGCTCCTGTAGGTTGTGTGTAATTATAGCAGAATGGCAATTGTTGGTCAATCCCAAAGCCCTTTCGGGCTCAGGGTCTTAGAACACATGCCCTTTAAATTGCTCATAATCATAAAATGCAACCAAAGTACTACCACGGAAAAACACTGTGACACCGCCCAAATCCTCGCGCACATCTGCCCCTGTAGTCTCTGCAATAAAGTCCATGGCACGAGTCTCAAGTGCTTCCATCAAGTCATCACCGGTAGCATTGTAACTGGCAAGAGCCTCTGCTTCATAGTTAATACTATAGTTTGGTGCTACACTGTTTATCATCTCATCATGCAAATTGGTAACTAAATCACTCATTGCCGGCTCCTTTGTTGTTAAGTCCTTATTATAACATTTTGGGCATTATTGGTCAACCAGACACAACTGCAAAATTCTGCTATAAATACACCATGCCAAGATTAAGTATGTACCGGCCTAACCGGACCCGAGATTATCAATTTTTAGACCGCACCATCAGCGAACAATACACAGTTGGCGGTCTTGATATCTATGCCCACAAATATTTAGGCCCTCAAACCGGAGGCCAGGATTCTACATTCTCAGGCAATTTTGATGCCACTCAGCCCATTTATGAAGATCAAAGCGCCTTAAACATCCAGGATTTGCTGTTGCTGGAGAATCGAGACAGAACCTATGATCCTGACATTTATGTCATGCGCGGTGTGTACAACACACAGGATGTGGATTTTGACCTAACACAATTTGGCCTGTTCCTCAACAACGACACCATATTCATGACGTTTCACTACAACGACATGATTGACACTTTTGGGCGCAAGCTCATGAATGGCGATGTGCTAGAAGTTACCAATTTGAGAGATTACAATCCGCTGAATTCAGCATTGCCTCGCAGTCTGCCTAAATACTATGTGGTGCAAGATGCTGATTTTGCAAGTGAAGGGTTTTCAGTAACCTGGTTACCACATTTGTGGAGAGTCAAAGCCACCCCCATGGCTGATTCACAAGAATTCAATCAGATTACCAACCGACCTTTTGTGGCCGAATATATTTGGGATCCGGGCGATTACTATCCAGCAGGGTCTGTGGTCAATTCAGGTGACATTTATTTCCGATCCATTCGTAACGTTCCGGCAGGCGTAGACATTACTGACTCGTCTTATTGGACTGCGTACACGCCGCCTACCATCAGCGACCTACAAGGTACCAGAGTCAAAGACACTCAAATCAATGATGCTATCCTGATACAGGCTGATTCTGACGTGCCACTCAGTGGTTACGATACCACACAATTTTACATCGTGCCCACGCGGGACGACGGACAACCTGCCAATCCTGCAACATTGACCAATCAAGACGGGGACACTGTGGATGGCACACAAGGTGGCATGAATGTGACTCCACGTGCTGATGGATACACAGCCGGTTATCTCACTGGTGATGGTGTTCCTCCCAATGGCCTGCCGGTCACTGCTGGGGTGCAATTTCCTGTGAATCCTGTGGCAGGGGACTATGCATTGAGATTGGATTACCTGCCCAACAGACTGTTTAGATACAATGGCCGAGCCTGGGTCAAGATCGAAGAAAAGGTACGCACTAATTTAAACAACGGTCCTGTGAACAATACTTTACGCAGTGGCTTTGTGAACAATACATACACTGTGCCTACCACAGACATGGGCAACATCCCCGGCAGACAAAGTCTCAGTGAAATACTCAGACCTCGAGCAGACAATGGTGATCAAAATGGCAACAAGCCGGCCAAGCCGTATCCGCCTACTTACCCAGGACAAAAGTCGAGTTAACTCATGCAACAATTTTTTTATGACGCCCAAATACGCCGATTTTTACTGCAATTCACCAGAATTTTTAGTAACTTTCAAATTGAATACGGTAATGAAACTGACGGTGTGAACAATGCTGCATTGCTACGTGTGCCTGTGCGCTATGGTGACGCTAGTAGAAACGCACAAACCATTATTCAAGATAACTCACGCAACAGTTTGCCATCCACACCGCTGATGACTTTTTACATCACTGCATTAGAGTATGATCGTCCCCGAATGCAAGAACCTTATCATGTGAGCAACATGAGTGTGCGCCAGCGCACCTATGATGAGGCCACACAAAGTTTTGAAACCACACAAGGCAATGCTTTTACCATTGAACGTCTAATGCCAGTGCCTTATCGACTGACCATAAACCTAGACATCTGGACTTCAAATACCAATCAAAAAATGCAGTTGCTGGAACAAATTGTCACTCTGTTCAATCCCAGTCTTGAAATTCAAAGCACTGACAACTTTATTGACTGGACCAGTTTGACTGTGCTAGAGCTGGATAGTGTGACCTGGAGCTCGCGTACCATTCCCATTGGCACAGAAAATCCCATTGACATAGCCACGTTAAAATTTGGACTGCCAATTTGGATTTCAAGTCCGGCCAAGGTCAAGAAATTGGGTGTGGTCGAGCGCATAGTGAATTCTATCTATGACAGTCAAGGCGATTTGAATGATGCTGTGACTAATAATGATTTGTTGCTGGGCACACGACTATTGGTCACTCCTTGGAATTACAAAATTGTTGTGATTGAAAACAAAATACAATGTTTGTATGCACCTACTATTGTGCCCGACGGCAGTTTGGACACATTAGTACCCACACAAATTGTGGCCGGCAGCAGTTTGTTGTGGCCCACCTTGATCAGTGCGTATGGTGTTTATCGTCCAGGAATCAGTCAAATCAGACTGGATCAACAAGATGGCTCGGTAATTGTGGGCACCATTGTGATTGATCCCAATGATGACCGCCTGGTGCTGTTCAACGTTGATCCAGACACTGCGCCAGCCAATACCCTGGCGCCCATTGATGCTATTATCAATCCCCTGGTCAGCAGTCCCGGCAATGGCTTGCCTGTGGCCGTTCTAGGTCAACGATATCTGTTGACTGAAGGCACTGGTTCACATGATCCCGAAAGCGCAGCTCAGGCCTGGTCTGGCACAGGTGGTCAACCCCTGGTGGCTGACGCCAATGACATAATTGAATATACTGGCACAAGATGGCGTGTGGTTTTTGCCAGCGTTGGGCAAACTGATTTACAATATGTGACTAATATTGTGACCGGCACTCAATACGAATGGGCCGGTGCTTACTGGATCAAAAGCTACCAAGGTGAATATGTTGGCGGAACCTGGAGCATTGTGCTTTGAAAGCAGTGGGTGTTTGGTTTCGTAGCGGTGCCACTGGCAGGTATCTTTACCTGTTGCGCAACGATGACCGGCACCCAGGTGCCTGGGGACTGCCCGGGGGCAAGGTAGAAACTGGTGAAACTTTGTTGGGTGCCATGGAACGAGAGTGCATAGAAGAACTGGGATTTTTTCCTGACTACACTCGACTGGTTCCTTTGGAAAAATTCACCAGTGCCGACGCACAATTTGAATACAACACCTGGGTGTGTGTGGTCGCTGATGAATTTGTGCCGGTGTTGAATTACGAACACCTGGGCTATGCCTGGATCGATCCAGGGCAATGGCCCAGGCCCATGCATCCTGGCCTGTGGTCAACCATGAATATAGAAGCTGTGCAAGACAAGATTGCACTGTTGGAAAAACAAAAACCCGCATAAGCGGGTTTTTTGTGGCAGTTGCAATTACACTCGCCCAACCACAATCTCAATTGTGCCTGACTCGCCGTCAAAGTCTTCAAGTGCTTTGCCAATCACTGTGCTCACGGCAGGATTGGCTTCGGCACGTGCTGCACCATTGCCTGCTGACACCATGCTGTCACCTTTGCGTACTGTGCCTGTTACTAAACATGGCACACGACCTGTCAAGGCCACTATGGCCACATGCTCGCTGGCTAGGTCTGAATTCATGGTATAAGCAGGATTGGTAGATACCACACCTGCCACACGACGATCTGCGTCTGCGTGACTCATGGTAACTTCTTGTGCGCCACCAAAGCTCAACACAGTGCCTGGTGCATAGTCTGCATCGGCTGTGTATTTTTCTGCCAAGTCGGCGTACTGTGCTGTGGTTGCTTTGGCAAATACTGTGTTAAATGTGGCACCAGAAGCTCCAATATTACCAACACCATTAGTTCCGCCGTTAATGATAGCTGTCAACGGGCTGCCTGTGATAGTGTGTGCTCCAGAACTCAGTGCACCACTAACTGTCAAACTGCTGAGTGTACCCACTGAAGTAATATTGGGCTGCGCTGCTGTTGTAACTGTGCCAGCTGTGGTAGCTGCTCCAGTCAATGCACCCACAAAGGTGGTTGATGTCACACTAGACAATCCGGTCACAGTGGTCACTGTGGCGCCCAGTGTCAGTGCGGTGCTGCCTAATGTTACAGCAGCATTGGCCAGGCGAGCTTGTGCCAGTGTGCCTGAACTAATATTTGTGGCACTTATACTACTAACGTTAGCGCCTGATCCATTCAGCGTACCATTGATGTTGCCACCAGTGACGTTGCCTGTGGCTGAGATCAATCCACTTGTTAACACATTGCCACCTGTGATGTTGGCAGCTGACGTAATGGTTGATGTTGCTGAAATCAATCCACCTGTGAGTACATTGCCACCAGTGACGTTGCCTGACACTGATACTGTGGTACCTGTGTGTGTGGTGGCATTGACATTGGCTCCGCCCAGGATGTTGCCACCAGTGATGTTGCCCACAGCACTTACATTACCGCTTGATACCCAAGCATTGGCTGAGTTGTTGTATAACCAAGTGATAAACGCATTGCCAATTGGACCAACTTCAATACCACCACCATTGGCCGCTGCGCCGTTGATGGCATTGTTGGCATAGTTTACTGTCAAGTCGTTGGTGCTGACCACATTGGAGTTGATGGTAGTTGTGTTGCCGTTGACCTGCAGGTTGCCGTTGATCACGACTAAGCCAGCGTTACCGGTGGTGGCTGGATCAATGGTAATTGTTGAATTTGCACTGTGAATTACATCTGAATCAATTCTGATGTTACCTACAAGTAGGTTGCCACTGGCACTCACAGAAGCGGCGCTTACCGCGGCACCTGTGACCAAATTGCCGCCTGTGATATTACCACTGGCTGCTACTGAAACTGCTGAGACTGCGGCACTGCTGATGACGTTGCCACCAGTGATGTTGCCACTGGCTGCTACTGAAACTGCTGATACTGCGGCACTGCTGATGACGTTGCCGCCTGTGATATTACCACTGGCTGCTACTGAAACTGCTGATACTGCGGCAGTGCTGATGACGTTGCCACCTGTGACATTGCCACTGGCTGCTACTGAAACTGCTGATACTGCGGCACTGCTGATGACGTTGCCGCCTTGAATGTTGCCAGTTACACTGACAGTTGTACCTGTATGTGTGGTGGCATTGACATTGGCGCCACCCAGAATATTACCACCAGTGATGTTGCCTGTGGCTGAAATCAAGCCACCCGTTAGTATGTTACCACCTGTGACATTGCCACTGGCTGAGACCGAAGCAGCTGATACTGCGGCACTGCTGATGACGTTGCCACCTGTGACGTTGCCAGTAGCACTAACAACACCACCAGTTCTTACATTGCCACCTGTGACGTTGCCTGACACTGAAACTGTGGTACCTGTGTGTGTGGTGGCATTGACGTTGGCTCCGCCCAAGATGTTGCCGCCAGTGATATTGCCACTTGCCGAAACTGAAGCAGCTGATATTGCGGCACTGCTAATAATATTGCCACCAGTTATGTTGGCAGTGGCTGTGATATTGTTGGCCGCAAATTCAGTTGAGGCACCAAGACTGACTGATGTGGCATTGGCTGATATGGTCTGTTGGCCTAAATTTATAGTGTTGCCGGACAAATATATATCTTTCCAGCGTTGAGTAGGAGAACCCAGATCAAATGTGATGTTGGCGCTGGGCAACAAATTACCAAGTACATTGCCACTAACACTTAGATTAACTGTTTGAGTCAGCCCGGCTGCGTTTAGATTGCCGCCTGTGATATTGCCTGTGGCTGATATCAAGCCAGGTGTGGTCAAGTTAGCACCAGCAATGGCACCTGTCACATTGAGTGCAGATACAACATTGCTACTCAAACTCAAACCAGCAGCGTTTAGATTGCCGCCAGTGACATTACCACTGGCTGACAATGCCGCAGCATTGGTGGTAATAAATGCCCCCAGCGTGGACAATGTGGCTTTGTTTGTTGTGCCACTAAAGACGACAGGAGCAACTGTGGCTGCATCTACTGTGTTTGTTGCCGGTAAGGCTGAAATTGCTACTGTTGCCATGATATTCCTATATTATAATTCAGAAGTTAAAAATTCACCGGCTTCGGTGATTAAAAAATCACCAGATTCGGTCAAGAGATAGTCATTATCCACAATGATCACATTCTCGCCTGCTTGAACACCGCCGGCTTCAATTACGATTCCTGGTCCAAATGTTAAAGGTCCTGTTGCCATGTTTATTGTTCCTATATTTTAATAACTGGTGTATTTAGTGTCAAAATGAGATTTGTATTTGTATACATTATATTCTACCAATTACAACTTCAATTGTACCCTGACCACCAGGGTGTGCTTGCAAGGCCTTGCCAATCACAGTGCCCATAGCAGGTGCAGCACAGGCTTTGGCCCGTCCACCGCCAGCTGATACCATCATATCTCCTGGGGCCACTACGCCCACTACCAATGTGGGTACCCGTCCTGCCAGGGCTACCATTGCTGTGTGTTCACTGGTTAACCCTGCATTCATCACATGTGCAGGATTGGTAGATACTACCCCTGCAATTCGGGGGTCATTTATTCCAGTGGCAATTGTGACTTCGTTGTTGCCGCCAAAACTCAACACAGTGCCTGGCGGGTAATCAGCATCTGCTGTGTAGTATTCCGCTAGGTCAGCATACTGTGCTGTGGTTGTTTTGGCAAACATTGTGGTCATGGTTTATGCTCCTGCCGCCTGTTGTGCTTGATATGCCGCAACCACATCCGCTGTCCACGCCACGTTACAGATTGCCACTACGTTAGCAGGAATACCTGTGAGGTCTTGTGCTGGTATCAAACTGTTGCGGTGATAACTCTTGGTCAGTTCAATTCCGTCTTCCATGATGCGTGTTGCTTCACGATACATTACGATGCCGTTCTCTATGACAGTAATTTGATCAACAGTGGTTGTTTTAGTTAAAGACATTATTTTTCCTTTAAGATGTTTGGTAGGTGATGGAGACAAAGATTGTTGCTGAAGCCCCTATAGTGCCGCAAGAATAAACAGTTGAACTGGCAATGTTTACAAATAATCCCGCAGAATGTGCTGTGTTTACGGCAACGCCGGGATTCCTATTCGGCGAACTGGCAAACGGCAAGTTTGTAAACATTACAGCATCTCCTGCGGTTATTGAGATTGATGTGGTTGCAGACAAAACCACTTGTACCGTTACCAGTTTTCCAATTTTTGTATATGCTCCAGAGGATGAAAAAGTACCTACAACCGTTAATCCACCGCCTTGATTTGGCGTAAAAGTCCCCTCCTCATAATCATCCAGCGTGTTTGCGTCAGCTGATGCATTTTGAGTTGCGGGAAAGGTGATGCCAGCACCAGAAGTTGATGGTGTTGCGTTACCAACACCAATGGTTGAAGCGCCCTTGATTGTTCCTGTTGTGGTGAAGTTGCCTGTGGCAGATATAAGCCCTGTGGTAGAAAGGTTACCCGCGGCAGTATTGCCATAAAGAGTAATATTGGTTACAGCACCAGAAGTAGCGGATCCAACAGTGACATTGGTGTTAGATCCCAATGCTCCTAGCGTACCAATGTCAATGGTCTTGACACTGCCCAAAGCAGTAACACCGTTGCCAATAACAATACTTTGATTGGCTGTACTACGTCCAATGGTGATGGCACCGGTGGCGCCTGTGCCGCCTAGTGTGAAGTTGCCCGTGGTCTGGACTGTCATCTGATTCAAAGTACCAGTGGTAATACCTGTGGCAAAGTTAATCGTGCCACTAGTGGTACCCGTAATCAATGAAGTGGTGCCACTACTTGAAGTAGCAGCATGATTTGGAGAAGCGATAGATGTAGCTGCCGTCACAGCGCCTACGAGTCTTGAGGATCCGCCAGCAAAAAAGTTGGAGTTGACCGAAAGATTGTTGCCCACATTGAAATCTGTTTCAGTAGTCCATTGGGGACCGTAAAACTGCCCAGTCGGGGTATTTGTATCATATTGGAATATACGATCATTTTCATAGTCTGACACATAAGCCACACCTGCTGATTCATTCACATAGAGTCCACTGGCCCCGGCAACAGCATATGGGCCGGATCCGTAGATGGGAAATTGACTGTTGTAAGACAGGGTACTGACATTCCAGGGTGTAGACAGATCAAACTGAGTGATACGATTGTATGTGGATCCCACAATCCACATCTTGGTACCATCGCTGGAAAAGGCCAAACCTTCCGGTGCGGTTTCATAAGCAGCCAGTGACGATGATACTCGAACAAAAGTAGCTGTACCTACATTCCATGCAGTACCAAGACTGTATTCATTGACATCATCACCACTGGTGCCTGTTACAAACAGTTGGGTACCATCAGGCCGGAACCAAAAACCAGTGGGAGCGGTTTCTTGACCACTTAGACTGAACTGAATACTGGCAAAACTAGCTGATCCTATATCCCAAGCTGATGATAAGGTGTATTGATCTATGTCGTCGTTGGATCCGTCCATCACATACATGACAGTGCCATCACTCTTGAAATGCACATCATAGGGGAACGTGCCTTGACTGGACACTGAAAAAGAATTACCATATGTGGCTGTTGATACGTTCCATGCGGTACCTAGATCATATTGTATGATGTCATTCCCAATCTCTCCAGCCACATACATCCTAGTGCCATCAGGTTTGAAAAACACACCTCTTGGTTCTGTATCTTGTGCGGCAACACTAATGCTGGTTTCGTAGTACCAGCCAGCTGTGGTAGATACAGAACCAACACTGGCATCAGCATTGCTGATTAATAAATTGCCGCCTTGAATGTTACCAGTTACACTGACAGTAGTACCTGTATGTGTGGTGGCATTGACATTGGCGCCACCCAGAATATTACCACCAGTGATGTTGCCTGTGGCTGATATTAGGCCAGCAGTTAATAAGTTGCCACCAGTGACGTTGCCCGTCAGTGATGCAGTAGTACCTGTATGTGTGGTGGCATTGACATTGGCGCCACCCAGAATATTACCACCAGTGATGTTGCCTGTGGCTGAAATCAAGCCATCCGTTAGTATGTTGCCACCAGTGACGTTGCCCGTCAGTGATGCTGTTGTGCCTGTATGTGTGGTGGCATTGACATTGGCTCCGCCCAAGATGTTGCCACCTGTGATGTTGCCTGTGGCTGATATTAGGCCACCCGTTAGTATGTTACCACCAGTGACGTTGCCCGTCAGTGATGCAGTAGTACCTGTATGTGTGGTGGCATTGACATTGGCGCCACCCAAGATGTTGCCACCTGTGATGTTGCCAGTAGCGCTGATCAACCCAGTTGTTCTTAAATTGCCGCCAGTGATGTTGCCTGTGGCTGATATTAGGCCACCCGTTAGTATGTTACCACCAGTGACGTTGCCCGTCAGTGATGCTGTTGTGCCTGTATGTGTGGTGGCATTGACATTGGCTCCGCCCAAGATGTTGCCACCTGTGATGTTGCCAGTAGCGCTGATCAACCCAGTTGTTCTTAAATTGCCGCCAGTGACATTGCCTGTGGCCGATACAAATCCACCAGTGCTCAAATTGCCCACTGTGGTGTTGCCTGACACCGTCAAATTGCCCAGGGTGCCAACTCCGGTGATGTTGGCTTGAACGGCAAAAGTCACTTGTTCTGCTGTGACAGCTGATCCAGCAGATCCAGCACTCACAGCATAGGTGGCATTGGCCACTGCGCCCACAACACTGGCACCGCTGATGCTGGTTAGAGCTGATCCATTGCCCACAAAGTAATTGCCGGCCACATTGCCGTTGACACTGAGTGGGATGTTGGTGTTCCAGGCTGTGGTACCATTGTTGAATATCAGTGTGGCATATTCAGCATCCACAGGACCCACACCCAGTCCGCCTCCGTTGGCAGCACCTGCAGTGGCTGCATTGTTGGCCACATTGATGAATTTGTCGTTTATGGTCACAACATTGCTGTTGACGTAAGTGATGTTGCCGTTGACTGTCAAGTTACCAGTTGTGACATTTCCGGTTGTTGAAATGGTGTTTGAACCAAAATTGGCCAGCAATGTGGCCACATTGGAATTGCTGTAATTGCTGCCGGCAGTAATTCCGGTGAGTTGACTACCATTGCCAATGAAATAGCCACCTGCGATATTGGCAGTTGTGGTGATATTTGCAGTGGAATTGAGTGCGGATACAACATTTGCGCTGAGACTCAGTCCAGCAGCATTCACGTTACCAGCTTGAACATTGCCTGTGGCACTCACAATGCCGGCATTCACGTTGCCAGCTTGAACATTGCCTGTTGCACTCACAATGCCTGCGTTAACATTGCCACCTGTGACATTGCCTGTTACTGAAACAAATTTTTTGCTGGCCAGTGTTTGTACTGACCCGCCAGTATCTTTGAAAAACAAGTTACCATCAGCATAGTTTATGGCAATTTCGCCGTTGGCCAACTGGCCGGCAGTGGGCACTGTGTTGGCTGTGGCTGATCGTTTGATTAAAACTATGTTGGTCATATGGTGTACTTATCTCGGTTAAGAAACAACTCTGGCAATATTTTGAGTATTGCCAGAGTCAAGTCCAATTTAGAAAGTACCGCCATCCACGGTGCTGTCAACTGTGAGCACACGTGATCCGCCGTCAAAGATTTGAGTGGCGTAAATATTGCCGCCAACTCCCAGACCGCCGCTGGCAGTGATAACCAAAGCACCAGTGCTGGTGCTGGTTGATACTGTGTTGCTAGTAATGTTAACAATGCCACCAGTGGTAATGTTTCCACCTGTGACATTGCCTGTGACCGATAACAATCCAGTGACGTATTGTCCGCTGTCAGCCACTACCACAACGTTTGCTGTGCCGTTTACACCGGTGGTGATGTTGCCATTGGCCACTGCTATGTTTACATTTGATGTGCCATTTGCAATTTGCTTGGCACTGTCTGCAACGATGCCAGTTAACTGTCTACCATTACCAATAAAGTAACTGGCAGCAATGTTGGCTGTGGTGGTGATGTTGGCAGCTGACAACAATACGCTGACCACGTTGCCGCTTAGGCTCAGGCCGGTGGCATTTAAATTGCCACCAATGATATTGCCTGTGGCGCTGAGTGTGATTGCTGACACAACATTGGCACCAGAGATATTGCCTGTGCCTGCTCCACCAGTTGAAATTGAGCCGTTGGCAGTGATGTTACCAGTGGTTGATATGGTACCAATCACATCCAAGCCATTTGCACTGAACACCGCCACATTTGAGGTGCCTGCTATTGAAATATTGGCATTACCGTTGAGCACGCCAATGTTGGCTTCTGAGGAGCCATTGACGATCTTGTTGGGTGTCAAGCCAGTCAACTGGCTGCCATTACCAATAAAGTAGTTGGCAGAGATATTGGCTGTGGTGGTGATGTTTGAAATACTGTTGATAGCACTTAATACATTGCCACTCAAACTCAAGCCTGTGGCGAATACATTGAGCCCAGTAATGTTGCCACTGGCACTCACAGAAGCGGCTGATATTTCTCCTGAAGTTATCAAATTGCCACCAGTGATGTTTGCAGTTGCACTCACAATGCCTGTGTTTACATTGCCGCCTGTGACATTGCCGCTGACACTGACACTTGAGCCAGAAATCGCACCAGCAGTTAGGATATTGCCACCAGTGATGTTACCTGCACTTGAAATAATGCCAATTCCAGCCAACACATTGCCGCCGGTGATGTTACCGCTTGCTGAGACCGAAGCAGCTGATACTGCTGCCCCAGTAATCAAATTGCCACCAATGATGTTTGCGGTTGCGCTAACTAGTCCAACTGATGTGATGTTACCTGCTGTGGCATTGCCAGTCACATTCAGTGCAGATACAACATTGCCACTCAAGCTCAATCCAGCGGCATTTAGATTACCACCAGTAATATTGCCAGTGGCACTGACGTTAGCACTTGTTACATCTCCTAATGTAAATACATTACCGCTTCTAACATTGCCTGAGACACTTAAGGCAACACCTGTAATATGGTCTCCACTGACAATATTGCCTGTGGTACTCACAATTCCAGTATTGACATTGCCAGCTACAACGTTGCCACTTGCACTGACTGAAGCACCTGAAATAGCAGCAATTGATATAATGTTACCACCAGTGATATTACTGGTCACATTCAATGCACTTATAACATTGCCACTTAGACTAATATTACCAGTATTAACGTTGCCAGCTATAACATTACCGGTTGTGCTGATCACATTGCCAAGTAGCACATCACCTGTGATATTACCAGTTGTGTTCAAGCTGGTACCAGTGGCAGCACCAATGTTGGGCGTGGTTAAATTGGCGCTGGCCTTGACAATGATGTTGCCCGAGCCATCAAATGCTGTGGTGTTGTTGTCGACCTTGGCTGAGAACACTGTGCCATTCAAACTCAAACCAGCTGAGGTATTGGCAGTGAATGCACCTGCACCAGAGAACTGGGCAAACACAATGTTGGTGGTGCCCACAGTAACAGGTGAATTGGTGGTACAAACCCAACCTGTGTCAGCATTTTCAGTGCCGGCTTCAACAAACGTAAATCCACCTGGGATCTCTCCTGATGGCGATCCATTGTCAAAGTCAGTGGCTCTGGTCAGTACAAATGCAGTGCCTGCACTGCCTACCACAGTTACCACATAGATACCGTTATAGGGTTGATTGGCACCAATTTCGTTCTTGATCAACACACGGGCGCCAGCACTTGGAGTTGATCCATCAATAGTGAGTGCGCCATTGGCGTTGGCAGTGATAGTAGCACCAACTCCGGATGTGCCATTGTTGTAGGTATAAGCAGGCAGTGCAACATATGTTGCATACACAACTGATGCTTTGACGTCAAGCCCTTGTGCTACTGAATCAACGTAACCCTTGGTGGCTGCATCTGCATCTTGTACAGGAGTTGCCAAACTGTTGATGTATAAGTTGTTAAGAACAACGTTGCCTGTGGCACTTAGATTCAAATCGCCAGTGGATTTGATTGTGGTTGCAGTACCAATGATATTGTTAGTATTGACATTGCCGCCATTGACATTGCCAGTGGTAGAAATTGCGCCTACGCCAGCATTGATATTTCCGCCAACAACATTGCCACTAGCACTCAAAGTTACAGCATTGACATTGGCAGCTTCAACGTTGCCGCTTGCACTGACTGAAGCACCTGAAATAGCAGCCACAGATATGATGTTACCACCAGTTATGTTGCTGGTCACATTCAAAGCACTTACAACGTTACTTGACAAACTCAATCCAGCAGCGTTTAAGTTGCCACCTGTCACATTACCACTAGCACTGACACTTGCACCTGAAATAGCAGCAATAGATATAATGTTGCCTGCTGTGGCATTGCCAGTCACATTCAATGCACTAACAATGTTGCCAGTGAGACTCAAGTTAGTGGTGTTTACATTGCCACTGGTCACGTTGCCTGTGGCTGAAATCAATCCAGGAGTTGTTACATTACCACCAGCAATATTGCTGGTCACATTCAGGTTGCTGACCACGTTTGAGCTCAGGCTCAAACCAGCAGCGTTTAAGTTACCGCCTGTAATATTGCCACTTGCGCTGACACTAGCAGCACTTACGGCTGCACCAGTGATGATGTTGCCACCGGTCACATTGCCAGTAGCACTAATCAATCCAGGTGTTGTGATGTTTGCGCCAGCAATTTCTCCTGTCACATTCAAGCTGCTGACCACGTTGCTTGACAAACTTAGTCCTGCAGCATTCAAATTACCAGCTTGTACATTGCCTGTTGCACTGACAATACCTGTGTTGACATTGCCACTGCTTACATTGCCTGTAGCACTGATCAGTCCTGGTGTGGTCACATTACCACCAGCAATGTTGCTTGTGACATTCAAATTGCTGACCACGTTGCTTGACAAACTCAAACCAGCTGCGTTTAGATTGCCACCAGTGACGTTGCCACTTGCTGAGACTGAACCAGCACTTACAGCAGCACCAGTGACGATGTTGCCACCAGTCACGTTACCGGTTGCTGAGATTAGCCCGGGTGTGGTTATATTTGAGCCAGCAATTTCGCCAGAAACATTCAAGTTGCTAACAACATTCGAAGTTAGACTCAATCCTGCAGCATTCAAATTACCAGCTTGTACATTGCCACTTGCACTGACACTAGCAGCACTTACCGCAGCACCGGTGATTAAATTACCACCTGTGATGTTGCCACTTGCGCTGATTAGGCCAGTGACATATTGTCCTGTGTCGGCTACCACAATGATGTTGGCTGTGCCATTTACGCCAGTGGTGATGTTGCCATTGGCCACTGCTATGTTTACATTTGATGTGCCATTTGCAATTCTCTTGGCAGTGTCCGCCTGCACGCCAGTCAACTGACTACCATTACCCAGGAAGTAGTCGGCAGCAATATTGGCAGTTGTGGTGATGTTAGCGGCCGATACCAATGCACTGACCACGTTACCACTTAAACTTAATCCTGCAGCATTTACATTACCGCCGGTGATATTACCACTTGCTGAGACGGAAGCAGCACTTACAGCAGCACCAGTGACGATGTTGCCACCGGTTACGTTGCCACTTGCACTGACACTTGCACCTGAGATAGCAGCAACAGATATAATGTTGCCTGCTGTGGCATTGCCAGTCACATTCAAGTCACTGATAACATTACCACTCAGACTCAAATTACCCGAGTTGACGTTGCCGCTGGTCACGTTGCCTGTGGCTGAAATTAATCCAGGTGTGGTCACATTGCCACCAGCAATGTTGCTTGTGACATTCAGGTTGCTGACCACGTTTGAGCTCAAGCTCAAACCAGCTGCATTCAAATTACCTGCAACTACATTGCCTGTGGCGCTTACAGTTGTGGCATTGACGTTGGCGCCTTGAACATTACCTGTTGCACTCAAGGTTGTTGCATTGACATTGGCACCCAAAATATTACCGCTGACGCTGACACTTGCTGCTGAGATAGCTGCCACAGATATGATGTTGCCTGCTGTGGCATTGCCAGTCACATTCAATGCACTGATGATGTTGCCACTTAGGCTTATATTATCTGTGTTGACATTGCCAGATTGAACATTGCCTGTGGCACTCACAATACCTGTATTGACATTGCCACTGGTGACGTTGCCACTTGCTGATACTGAACCAGCACTTACAGCAGCACTGGTGATGATATTACCACCTGTGATGTTACCAGTTACCGAAGCTAGACCTGTGATGAATTGACCAGTATCTGCCACCACCAGCACATTTGCTACGCCATTCACTGAGGTGGCAACATTGGCATTGGCATAGACTTTTACATTGCTGTTACCATTTTGTATACTGGTAGCATCAATGCCAGTCAGTTGTGAGCCATTACCAATAAAGTAATTGGCAGCTATATTAGCTGTGGTGGTAATGTTTGATGTGGAGTTAAGAGCTGATACAACATTTGAACTCAGACTCAAGCCGGCAGCATTTAAATTACCAGCTTGTACATTGCCCGAAGCTGATACTGATGCGCCAGAGATTGCTGCCACAGATATGATATTGCCTGCTGTGGCATTGCCAGTCACATTCAATGCACTGACAACGTTGCCACTCAAACTCAATCCAACAGCATTCAAGTTGCCTGCAATCACATTGCTTGATGCGCTCAGCGTGGTTGCTGAGATAACATTGGCGCCTGTGATATTGCCGCTGCCTCCTGAAGTAGAAATATTGCCTGCTATGATATTACCCGAAGCACTAACAATACCTGTGTTAACATTGCCTGCTACCACATTGCCCGAGGCACTAACAAGCACAGTGTTAACGTTGCCACTGGTTATATTACCTGTGGCTGAAATCAGTCCAGGTGTTGTGATGTTTGAGCCAGCAATGTCTCCAGTGACGTTGAGTGCTGACACAACATTTGAGCTCAGACTCAATCCAGCAGCATTTAAATTACCTGCTGTGATGTTGCCACTTGCACTGACACTTGCACCAGAAATGGCAGCCACAGATATGACATTGCCACCAGTGATATTGCTGGTTACATTCAATGCGCTGATCACGTTGCCACTCAGGCTTATGTTACCAGTGTTTACATTACCTGAGATCACATTGCCTGTGGCGCTAACTGTGTTGCCAAATATCACAGCACCTGTGATGTTGCCTGTGGTATTCAAACTTGTACCTGTGGCAGCACCAATGTTTGGAGTTGTGAGGTTTGCACTGGCTTTGACAATGATATTGCCTGAGCCGTCAAATGCTGTGGTATTTTCATCAACTTTAGCTGAGAATACCGTGCCATTCAAACTCAAACCAGCAGATGTATTGGCAGTGAATGCACCTGCACCTGAGAACTGAGCAAACACAATGTTGGTAGTGCCTACTGTGACTGGAGCATTGGTGGTACACACCCATCCTGTATCAGCATTGTTGGTGCCTGCTTCAACAAATGTGAATGCACCAGGAATCTCCCCTGATGGAGATCCGTTGTCAAAGTCTGTCGATCGAGTTAGTACAAATGGAACACTAACACTACCTACTGTTGTAACCACGTAGATACCATTGTATGGCTGGTTGGCGCCAATTTCGTTCTTGATCAGTACACGTTCGCCAGCAGTTGGAGTTGATCCATCAATGGTAAGTGCTCCATTGGCATTGGCTGTGATAGTTGCACCAACTCCACTGGTGCCATTATTGTAAGTGTAAGCAGGCAATGCAACATATGTGGCATACACAACTGATGGTTTGGGGTCAAGTCCTTGTGCTACTGAATCAACATAGCCTTTGTTGGCTGCATCTGCATCTTGTACAGGAGTTGATACATTGTTGATGACACTGTTGACCACAATGTTGCCAGTGGTGCTCAGGGTCAAATCACCTGTAGATTTGACAGTGGTCGCAGTACCCACAATGGTGTTGGTGTTGACGTTGCCGCCATTGACATTGCCAGTGGTAGAAATTGCGCCTACGCCAGCATTGATATTTCCGCCAACAACATTGCCACTAGCACTCAAAGTTACAGCATTGACATTGGCAGCTTCAACGTTGCCGCTTGCACTAACACTTGCGCCAGAAATGGCAGCCACAGATATGATGTTACCACCAGTAATATTGCTGGTTACATTCAATGCTGATACCACATTCGAGCTCAGGCTCAAGCCAGCAGCGTTTAAGTTTCCTGCTATAATATTGCCACTAGCACTGACACTTGCACCTGAAATAGCAGCAATAGATATAATGTTGCCTGCTGTGGCATTGCCTGTGGCTGAAATCAATCCACCGGTCAATACATTGCCGCCAGTGACATTGCCGCTGGCGCTGACTGTGGCACCACTGACTTGACTGGTTGCTATGACGTTGTTGGCTGCTGCATTAGCTGTTCCAACACTGACTGATGTGGCATTGGATGATATGGTTTGCTCGCCCAGTTTGATAGTGTTGCCAGACAAATACAAGTCTTTCCAAACTGCTCCGGCTGCACCCAGGTCATAGGTGGCATTGGCACTGGGCACAAGATTGCCAGTGATGTTGCCTGTGATACTAAAATTATTGGTTTTCAACAACCCAGTGGTTTCAATATTGCCACCAGTGATATTGCCGCTGGCCGATACTGAAGCACCAGAAATTGCAGCTACAGATATGATATTGCCTGCTGTGGCATTGCCAGTCACATTCAGTGCAGATACAACATTGCCACTCAAGCTCAGGCCAGTGGCATTTAAATTACCTGCAATCACATTGCCTGTGGCACTCACAATACCTGTGTTGACATTGCCCGATTGTACATTGCCTGTGGCACTCACAATACCTGTGTTGACATTGCCCGATTGTACATTGCCTGTGGCACTGACCGAAGCAGCACTTACGGCTGCCGCAGTGATCAAGTTACCGCCCGTGATGTTACCAGTTACTGAAGCAAGACCTGTAACATATTGACCAGTATCTGCCACCACCAGCACATTTGCTACGCCATTCACTGAGGTAGCAACGTTGGCGTTGGCATAGACTCTTACGTTGCTGTTGCCGTTTTGAATGCTGGTAGCGTCAATACCGGTCAGCAGTGATCCATTACCAATATAGTAATTGGCAGAAATATTGGCTGTGGTAGTGATATTTGAAGTGGAATTCAACACTGACAAAACGTTTGAGCTCAAGCTCAAACCTGAGGCATTCAAATTGCCGCCTGTGACATTGCCGCTGACACTGACACTTGAGCCAGAAATTGCACCGCCAGTTATGATATTGCCGGCAGTGACATTGCCTGTGGCTGAAATCAATCCACCAGTTAATACGTTACCTCCGGTGATATTGCCACTAACTGAAACAAATTGTTTACTGGCAATTACTTGAATAGCACCATTGTTGTCTTTGTAGAACAAATTGCCATCGGTAAAGTTGATTGCCAATTCACCTAATGCCAACGTTGCACCAGTTGGTGCTGCTGCTACGTTACCAGAGCGTTTGATTAATATTGTATTTGCCATTTATTTCTTCCCATATCCTTTATTTATTTTAAGAAAATTCGCCGCCACTTACTGTTTGTCCATCATTTGTCATCAATACCCAGGCTGTCCAGGTGCCTGACCAATAAGCACGAGTCCACTGCATTTTTACATTGGTATTATCAATGGTGCCAGGGTAAAAGATTTGTTCAATAGCCATATTCATACTGTTTTTTACCTCTAACAAGCCCACAAAAACCTGACTGTCCAACGGTGTATTGGTGGTTCCAGCCCAACTTGTTCTATTTACCGTGTACACTCCCATTTGGGTGATATTGTCCCAATTATTGCCATCTGATCCGCGATCTACCAAGGTACTGGTCAAGCCAATGCCGTTGCCCACAAACGTGTCGGCCATGACATTGCCCACTGCAGAGATGACACCAAACACATTCAACCCATCATTGATCGCAATATAAGAAGAATCATCGCTGGCAATTGAGTTCACTGTGAGTGTACGGCCTGCAAGATTGTTACCAATAATGTCGCCCGCAGCAGTGATCATGCCCGAAGTTATGATATTACCGCCAATGACGTTGCCTAGCGCAGAAATTATGTTGTTGCTGATTATGTTGCCCAGCGCAGATATCACAGCGTTGCTGATGACATTGCCACCAAACATGTTGCCTGTAGCACTGAGCAGTCCAGTAATGTACGCCCCTGTGTCAGCAAACACTGCCACGTTTGACGTGCCGTTGATGGAAATGTTGGCATTGCCATTGGCTGTGCCAATGTTAGCTTCGCTGATGCCGTTGAAAATTTTGGTAGAAGTTAGGCTAACACCAGTTAATTGTGAGCCATTACCAATAAAGTAATTGCCGGACACATTGCCTGACGCACTCACAACACCAGTCACATAAGCGCCAGTGTTGGCAAATACTGCCACATTTGAAGTGCCGTTTATGGAAATATTGGCATTGCCATTGGCGGTGCCAATGTTGGATTCGCTGATGCCATTGAAAATTTTGCTAGGAGACAGACTTTGTCCGTTTACCAGGACAACGTTGCCTAAAATATAGTTACCAGTTATGTTGCCTGACGCACTGACTTCTCCGTTGACATAGGTGCCAGTGTTGGCAAACACAGCCACATTGCCTATGCCGCCTATGCCCACTGTGACGTTGCCGCCAGAACTTACCACATTTACATTGGATGATCCGTTGCTAATTGAAGTACCGGTGGCTGCACCGCCTGACAGTCCCACGATACCAATGTATCGATAACCCACAATGTATATGCTTTTACCTGTGACTCCACCAGCAATCACCGAGGGTATGTTTGCACCATTGAAGTTCAGTACACCGGCTTGATAATCAAAGAACCAGGTATCGTCGTTGCCTGAACCAGATTGAAACAGCTTGGTACCCACAGTCTGTGGATTGTTCACTCCAACATTGGCTGCGTACACTTGAATCAGGTAATTGTCACCAAACTGTGTGGGAATCCAGTTGGTTGAATTGGTCAACCAGGTTTGATTGTCAGGTGAGGTTAAATCTTCTGAGCATTCCACAGTGGGACTGTAGCCGCCACCGCCGCCATCTTTGTACACTTGTACTATGCCATTGGTGCTGGACGGAGGTGATGCGGGAATATCAGCACTTTGTGTCCAAATCAAATCACCACGATACAACAGTGGACTGGCAATGCTTTCGTTGTAGGCTTGTTTGGCGCCTGCACCTGTGGTACCTGCAGTTTTGGCCACGCCATAGCCCAGCTTCTTCCACAGATAATCAATTTGTTGTGATTCGTTGAATGTAGCAGACATTATGTAGCAAGTCCTATTGCAACAGAACCCAGTGTCTGGCCGCTGGATAATCCAATTCTGATCAAAATATTGTTGCCGGTGCTGTTGCTAGAATTCTGTGATCCCAGGGTCATTGTGTATCTCTGATTGCTTATGGCTGTATTTAACGGAATTATGTCTGCGCCGGTCAACGCACATCCATTGGTACCTGCTGGATTGCCGCCAGTGGCACTGTTGCCTGGTACACCTGCTCCATTGTATTGTTCGTAACCAGTGAGCCAACCGTTGAGTGTACTGGTGGGTCCTGGATAACCTGGTGTGGGCGATGAGAATCCACTCTTGTCTATAGTAGTGCCCGGAGCCGCAACCCAAAGTCCTGCAATGCCTGTGGTAGTGGTCAAGATGATGTCAAAGCTGGCCATGGTGGCTCTACGGAAAGCAAACGTAAAATACTGTATTCCCGAACGACCAGTGATTAGGTCTGGTCCCACTGGCAGGTAGCCTGTGCTAAAATCAGCAGAGTTAAAATGTTTCAATGTTCCCCAACGTACCACTGCTTCGTCGGTGCCGGTCATGGTCACTGCTCCAGACCAAGCATTGGCAGTGTAGAAATTGGTGCTGTTTGAAAACGCTGGTGTATTGCCTGACCCTATGCCTGAAATTCTAATTGCATTGTCTGTGTAAACTGATCCCAACCCTGAGGCCACTGCAATATTTGATTCATCAAACCCAGTGAGTGCTGTGCTGTAAACTTGTATTTTGGTGGGCAACTGTATGGTTGCGCTGGTGCCGTTGACATTGATGATGTTGGCTCCCAGGGTGGCCACTGTCTGTGCAGATCCGTTGATGCTGATGGCAAGATTGCCCAGGGTATAAGCAGATGCAATGCCCACATTGGCATTGGGTATTCCGCCGGTCAACATACTTGAAGCACCATCAATCTGTGCATAGGTCTTGGTTTGTGTGCTGATGATTGACCCAGTGGTGCTTTCATAATTGGTGCCTGACAGCACAGTCACTGGAGTTGATGTACTGCGGTATGTTTGTCCAGTGAGATTGCTCACTGCCAGACTGTTGATTGATATTGCTGGACTGCCTGTATTGTAGTAGGGCACACCAGAAATATATCTAAAAGTTCCTGCTGTGGTTTCGGTCATGGTCACACTGGCATTGCTGAGTGTGGGAGTGGCTGTCAAATTATCTTTGACAAAACCAGTGGCATTGGTATTGCCAGTGGTGGAATGTGACAGTTTGTAGTCGCTGTAGCCAGTGCTGAGACTGGCCAAGGACTTGCTGACAGATGCGCTGAATACTTTATAGAATCCAGTAGGATATGCGGTACTGATTACAGACCGTGCATCTGCGTCTTGAGATACCACTAGATTGGTAAATGTTCCTGTGTTGCTGGTACCCACGCTGAACGGTGTGTTTCCCGAAGCTGTGTTGTTGACCAAGGCTGTGAGTGTGCCTGTGGTTGAAGTGTTGGCTGCTGAGGCTGTGGTACTCACAACAGGTGTAGCACTCACATAACGTGTGACTGATGCTCCAGCACTGGGAATATTACCACCTGTATTGTCTGTGGCACCAGCGGCCAACAGTGGACTGGTACCTTCACTGGCAGTGCTCATGCTGATGGTCTTGGTGCTCAATGCTCCTGGTGCAGCAGGATTGGCAGCAATGGTAATGTAATTGGTACGTGTTTGTGTGTTGCTTTGAGCAGTAGTACCTGGAGTGCCATTCGCAGTCAAAGCCACGGTGTAACTACCGGTACTGGTATAGGTCTTGTTTACATTGGCAGTGTTGGAGATACCATTGGCAAAGGTGCTGTCACCAAAACTCCAGTTGTATAAATTGGCCAATTGGCTGGTATTCTGAAAGCTGAACTCAGCGCGATTGTTGCCGTTGTAGTCAGTGTAGATATAACCAGTCTGTGCAGTAGCGCCAGAAGCGTCGCTTTGTGTGTTGGCTGTGCCCAAGAAGTTGGCCCGCACTTCAGGCTCTACAGTGATTGTGACATTGCTGGCTTTGAATGGACTGGTGCTATAACCAGTGTACAACCAAAGATTTGCTGTGTAATTCACTGTGGTCCCAGCAGTTTGCTGTCCAGCACTCAACGCAAAAGTATGAGTGATGTTGGCCGCACCTGGGTTGCCGGCCAAGCCTGCTTGAATGTTGACGTTGCTGTTGGCAGTGCTGTCGCCCCATTGCCAGTTGTACAACTGTTGGGCTCCATACACAGCAGTGGTGCCTGGTGTGCCTGGTGTGTCATTTCTGAAACTGACCACACCACCACTGGTGGCAGCATAGTTGATCACATTCAGTGTGTTGGCAGTAAATGCTGGACTTTGTGGAGAATAAACTTTTACAAAACTGGTGCTGGACACTGTGCTGACATTGGCAGGGCCTGCAGTGTTGCTGGTGGCCGTGAGCACTATGCCATATCTACTGTCAGTGTTGGCCGAATTGTTGTACACATGTGATTGTGTGGTCCAGCCATTGGCAAAATTCACATTGGCAGATCCATCACCCCAATACAATTCAAAGTAATTGGCATACTGACTGGTGTTGCTGATTTGAGCACTAGTGCCTGTGTCAATACTAGCGTTGGCCACTGTGAACGCACTTACGGGTGTGGGTGTGTACAATGTGATGTAATTTGTAGCAGTGAAAGACGACACCGAACCTTTGGCACCATTAGCAATATTTCCGCCAAAAGTTCCATTTGTGTTGAAAGCAGTGTAGGTGACTGTGAACTGCCCGCCTGACACATTGCTGTAAGTCTTGGATGGGTTGGCACTGGTACTGGTAGTACCATCACCAAAATTCCAAAGATGACTGTTGACATTGCCAATGTAACTGCCTGTGAATGCCACTGTTGTTGGACTGGGGCCTGCCAGCGGGGTGCCACTCAAACTGGCTTGACCTACAAAGGTATTTTTGGCAATGTTCAGTGCCACCTGGTTCAGATCGTCAAGACCGTCTGTGACAAAAGTAGCAGTGGTCCATCCAGGATAGGCCACGTTGGTGGTCAAACTGCTGTCGCTGGGTGTGCCCAGTGGTATCAAATTACCAATCACATTGCCACTGACGTTGCCAGCTTGACTGTCAACATAGGCCTTGGTAGCAGCATCACTGTTTGCTACCGGATCTGCCAAATTGTTGATATTTTTGGCATTGACAGTTATATTGCCTGTGGGAGCTAAATTCAAATTACCGGTGCTGGTGATTGTTACCCCAGTGCCAACAATGTTGTTGGTGTTGACATTGCCGCCGGTGATGTTTCCTGCTGCTAGAATTTCACCAGTGACTGTTAACCCATCTTCTATGTTCACATAAGATGAATCGTCACTGGTAATGTTGTTAATTACAAGATTGACTGCTGATAAATTTCCGCCAGTGATGTTGCCTGTAGCTGAGATTACACCGGATACATATTGTCCAGTATTTGAAACTGTTATTACGTTTGATGTGCCACTTATAGATGTTGATACATTGCCATTGGCATAGACTTTTACGTTGCTGTTGCCATTTTGTATGGTTGTAGAGTCAATGCCGGTCAGTTGTGATCCGTTACCAATAAAGTAATTGGCAGTGACATTGCCACTTGCACTCACAACACCAGCAACATAGGCTCCAGTATTGGCAAATACCACTACGTTGCCAGAGCCGTTAACTCCAACAGTGATATTACCGCCTGAGCTGACCACAGTGACATTACTAGTACCATTGTTGATATTTGCTACGCTGGTAATAACCCCAGTCAGCAATGCACCATTACCAAAAATATAATTACCAGTGACATTGCCTACAGCTGATATCTGTCCGTTGGCAAGAACATTGACGTTGGCCGTGATATTTCCTGTGGTAGACATACCACCAGTGGAGAACACTGCCACATTGCTTGCAGCATTGACACTGACTGCGACATTGGCATTGGCACCGCCAATGCGTACATTGCTTTGACCATTTTCTATTGCGGCGCCTGCTGTGACCACAATGCCGGTTATGAAGGCACCGTTGCCGATGAAATAATTTCCTTGAACATTGGCTGCTGAAACAATATTACCAGCGGCTGTGACTATGCCTGCTGTGCGCACATTGCCAATTTGAGCATTGCCGGTTACACTGAGAGTACTCAACACACCCACATTGGATGCCACTATGCCTGTCAACAAGGAACCATTGCCAATGAAATAATTGCCACTGGTTATGTTTCCAGATGCTGTCAAACTGGTCAGTGTACCTACTGAAGTTATGTTTGGCTGTGCGGCATTTGATACTGTTTCAGCCACCCAGGCATTGTAGGCCAAGTTTGCAAATGACGCATTGGTGGCTGTGGCCACCGTACCCACAACATTGGCACCTGCTACTGAATATGCAACGTTGGCTATGTTGGCCACATTGGCGGTAATGGCAGATCCTGCTGTGGCGGCATAAGTGGCATTGGCCACAGTACCTTGAACATTGGCACCTGCTACTGAATATGCAACGTTGGCAATATTAGCAATGTTGGCAATATTGGCAGTGGCTACTGATCCAATTATGCCATTACCCCAGGCGGTGTAGGCCAAATTGGCAAATGACGCATTAGTGGCTGTGGCCACCGTACCCACAACATTGGCACCTGCTACTGAATATGCAACGTTGGCTATGTTGGCAGTGTTGGCTGTGGCAGCAGATCCTGCTGTGGCAGCATAAGTGGCGTTGGCCACTGTACCTTGAACATTGGCACCTGCTACTGAATATGCAACATTGGCTATGTTAGCAGTGTTGGCAGTGTTGGCAGTGCTTACCGGGCCAATTATGCCATTACCCCAGGCAGTGTAGGCCAAATTAGCAAATGACGCATTGTTGGCAGTGGCCACTGGGCCTACTACATTAGCGCCCGCCACTGAATATGCAACGTTGGCTATATTGGCTTGTGTGGCACGAGCTACCGTGCCGGTAACATTGGCACCAGTGATTGAAGTCAACTGACTGCCGTTACCTAAGAAATAATTGGCTGAAATATTGCCAGTATAGGTAGGCAAAAAAGCCGCCACATTGGCATTGCTGTAATTTCCAGTGCCGGTAATTCCAGTTAGAAATGCGCCGTTACCAAACACGTAGGTGCCACTAAGGTTACCATAACTCACAATGTCTGACGATGCTATTATTCTTTCTGTAGAAATAACATTGCCGGCAGTGATATTGCCTGTTGTGGACAGATTGCCAATGATTCTGCCAGTGAAACTGAGATTGCCGGCGGTGATATTGCCTATGCTGAGATTGCTGCCAGTGATATTGCCTGCAGCCGATATCACACCAGCAGTGAGTATGTTACCACCAGTCACATTGCCAGCAAATACTGGCGATGACGAAACACCAAATGTAACAGAATTTGCACTGCTGGATCCTGTGATAACAATGTTGTTACCAGGCGTCAGCGTCAACACGCCAGTGGCTGTGTTGGCCACAATAGCAACACCATTGGCTGATACAGTGCTGAAACTGTTGCTGGCTGAACCATTGGAATTGATGCCAGTCAAAAATGCACCGTTGCCAAACAAGTATCCAGCGTAAATACTGTCCCATTTCAGAGTGGGAGATCCTAGATCGTAAACTAGATTTAGACTAGGAACTACTGTGGCATTGGCTTGAATTAATCCAATGCCATCGGGCTTGAGTGTTAGATTTTGGTTGGTCTGCAGAGTGGTAATTGTGTTACCAACAATCTGCACATTGGACCCCACCGGACCGGCCGTGTAGATCTCCGTGAAGTTGTCATTTACCGCAGTAAACGCTTCACGTAATGGTTCACCGGTGCCGTCATTTGCATTTGCACCGGTGTTAATGATCTGCTGTGCCATAGGTAAATCTTGTCCTCTTAGGTGTATTTACCAATAACTGTAGCACTCGTATTGAGGTGAAAGTTAATTGAGATTGGCCCAAGCAGCGCCGGTGTAGCCTTGAAAATTGGTGCCTGACAGTATGAGCATGCCTGCTGCTGGAGAGACAATGGCACTGTCTCTTGCTGAGTTGCCAGCAAACACAGGCACACGCAAAAAACTACCGCCCACAACACAATTGCCTGTGGTTGAAATTGCAGCAGTGCTTAAAGTAATGCTGTCAGAGCTGTTGACTGTTTGTATGGTGAGGTTGCCACTGACACGCTGATATGTACTCATTTACAATTCCTTTGTGTTATTTATACGGTTCAAGAAGTCTTCCATGGTCATGTGAGCCATGTTTCTGATACCGCGCAGTTCGCCGTGGTCGGCTGTGGTCGAGCCCACCACACGAAAAAAGTTTGTGTTGGGAAAATCTCCAGTGACTGTGACAATTTGACGTTGCCAATTTCCTGTGTAGGTGGGGTTGGCAGAACTTTTTTTGTAGAATTCTGTATCTGCATACACATTGTTGAAATGTCCTGTGGCCGTGGGACCCATGTCAAATCCTATCAAGTACACAGCACGATGGTGATCCTGAGCTGCTGCTGCCACTGCAATGGGCCCAGAGCTGAATCCATGATACTGCGGCGGCACTGATTGGGCTCCAGAATCTGGTCTAGGTTTTCTTGTTAAAAATCGATTGTGTCGAGCATAGCCAGAATCTTGAATTCTGTCCGATATGGGACGATCAGTGCTGATCAACACTGTGGGAACAAATTCTCTGTACAAGGCATTGCAGCCATACGTTGAACCCAATTCTTTCAGTGTTTCTAGATTGACTCTCAGCCGGCTGCTGCCATTGCCCAGTACAAATGCTCTGCTCATAAAAAATCCTCCCTGTATGTATCAGGGAGGACTGGGTCACTTGCAAAATTAAGAAGTAACGTTGTCCACAATGGCTAGATCCAACAAATTTTGTTGCCCAGAGGCCACAGTGCCGGTGTTGGCAGCGGCTGTGGTTCCTGACTTGATCACTGTGCCTTCGTCAGTGAAAAAGTTGGTAGCATATCGTTTGTCTGCAATCACCGCGGTGGCTGCGTAAGTTGACCCACCAGTCCAATCCAGCAAGAATTTATTGGTAAGTTTACTGATTGTGGTGGCAGTTGAATCGCCTATGGTAAAAGTGATAGCCATGAGTCCAGCCCCAGGAGTGACGTCATTGTCCAGCACACACACTCCTACAGAATTAGCTGTGCCTGATCCTGCGCCGCCCACTGTTGTGGCAGTGAACACAGTGCCTACACCAAAGTTGCTGGGAGCGCCTGCTGCTGTCCAGGCAGTGTTGCCCACTGACACAATTTGATAAGCCTGACCAACCACAAATGATCCGTCGTTGACACCAGTGGCATCGCCCACTAGATACTTGTGACTGCCTTTTTGGCGGATGATATAGCCGGTGGCCACGCCAATACCTGTGCCATCTGGTGCGGCAATGTTCACAATGACATCAACCCTGGGATTGGTTGCTGAGGGTGCGTCAGTTGGACCTGCACCACCCACAACGCCTAGATATTGAGTGGTATTGAGTGTGTCAGCTGTGTTGACCACAGGTGCTGTTAGTGATCCAAAGTTAGGAAAGCCAAGATCCACACCAACGGCTGCGCCGCCATTGCCAGATCCTGTGCTTGATTTTTGTATTTTAAGAGGACGTCCCATTTTTGTTTCTCCTTAAAGAAGTCCGATCGGAGTTCTAGTCCGTACGCGGCGGGTAAAACCGCATAAAACGCAGAATTGCGTTGACTTGTATTTATAGATCTGTTAAAATAATTAACCACCCTGTCTTGACTGTAAATATATCATGAATTCATCAGAACTTATCGAACAAGGCAATCAACTCAGAGCTGACCGACAACCCGCAGCAGCTCTCCGATGTTATGCACAGGCATTTGTTGAAGATCCTGACTCAGCGTCGGCTTTCAACAACTACGGCAATGTGTTGCGTGAGATTGGTCAGCCGCAACGAGCCATACCATTTTTACAGCATGCATTGGTGTTGCAACCTGACAGTGCCACAGCACAATTCAATCTAGCAGTGAGTTATTTGATTCAGGGCGACTATGCTCGTGGTTGGCCAGCTTATGAATGCCGTTGGAATTATGAACACTTGGCTGGTACTCAACCACAGTATGTTCAGCCACGCTGGGCAGGTCAGGATCTCCGAGACAAAACTATCCTGGTCATAGGCGAACAAGGGCATGGAGACAATATTCAATTCATGAGATTTTTGTTCAACTTGCATGCTGCCGGGGCACGAGTGCTGTTCCAAGTCACTGATGGATTAATTCCCATGCTGTCAGGCAGCGATGTGGTCAATTGGGTAGGCAGGTACTCTGACACTCCGCCTGAGTTTGATTACTGGATTCCCATCATGAGTTTGCCTGGCGTATTGGGCATAACTGTAGAAAACTTGCCCAAGGTGGTGAGCTATTTGAATGCGCATCAAGATCTGTTTCAACAGTGGCAACAACGCCTGGGTCCAAAAAAACGCATGCGAGTGGGATTCTGCTGGAGTGGTCGAAAAGACAACTGGCTGAACACACACAAGGGCATGCCGTTTGAAAAAATGACAGAGTTGATAAAAAACAATCCCACATACGAATGGATCAACCTACAGGTAGATGCCAGTGCTGAAGAGGATGCTGTGCTGGCTGAACTGGGAGTCACCCGCTACCCTGGTACCATCAGCAGTTTTGCTGATACTGCGGCCTTGATTGCACACATGGACGTGGTCCTGAGCGTGGACACGTCAATTGCACACTTGAGCGCGGCTTTAGGACGGCCCACTTGGTTGATGTTGAACTGGTTTGCACCATGCTGGCGTTGGATGCTGAATCGCGATTCCAGCCCTTGGTACAGCAGCATGCGAATATTCCGACAACCTGCACAGGACGACTGGACCTCAGTCACCAAGAAGATAGAACAGTATCTAACTTGGTTCAAAGTTTAACGCTGTAACAGAACGGCCGCATTTGGAAATACCTGACGCCAATTGTTTTTTCTTTTTGTGTCCAATGCATCTAAATATGTTACACATTTAGCAATGTTATTTTTATAATTGTGCCAACTGAGGAAGCCGCTGTTTTCGTTAGTCCAGCACATGATGTCTGATGACATGTTTTTTGCAACCCAGTCAGACACCCGAGTATGTGTAGAATAATTCAACACAGTGACCACAGTGTTAAATGCAAATCTAATATTTGATGTGCAGTTATCTTGTAGCCATAAGATATTTTTTAATACTTTATTCCAATTGGCTGGATACCGTAAAAACTCAAATTGTTCTTCGATATCATCAATACTGAATACCAATTGTATATCATCAAACCTTGAACATTCATTTAAAAAGTTTTGAGTAGGCAATACTGTTCCATTTAGATGTATTAATACTGGTGTGTTGCTTTTGAGTTTTTTTAAAATTATCAAAGTTGATTTGTTCAATATTGGCTCGCCACCGCCGAACACAACAGATCTAGCGTCTAAAAAATTAAGATTATCTACTGCATCAATAATTGATTCAATCGGCCATTGCTTTTTTTGTTGTCCTATTTCGTGCTGCCATCGAGTACTTGCTGGTGCATCGCATGTAACACAGGCTAAATTGCATATATCACCAGTAAATATTGATATGTTGGATGGATTGTTAGAGTTACGGTCAATTCGAATCATGAAAATACTTAGCCAACAAAAAAGGGCCTTGCGGCCCTTTTTGTTCCTTCCCATCCCTGGGTTGGCATCTCTGATTAGGAGAATGAAAGGTTAGACACAGCAATCTCACCAACATAGTCACCAGCATTGCCGAAGCTAGATGCAGTGTTTGTCAGTTCGATGTAACCATAACGTGTCATGAATGACACGACTGGTTCAAATGTGCTTGGATCCAGCACCACGCCTGAAGACATCAATGGGATGTATGGGCAATAGAATGCTGGTGCGTCTGCTTCTGAAGAACCTTTGTAACCAACCAGTACTGATTGTGTGTCGCTGGCATAGCTGTCAACGAAAACACGCATAGAACCGTTCAATGTACCAACAAACTTGGTGTTGGTAGGTGCTTCAAATGTACCTTCTGTAGTGCGAGCAAACGCACTGGTTGTTGCACTTTGCAACACTGTCAGTGCAGCAGAGCTAACCACAGCGTAGTTACCAGCGCCACGACGTGTGCGTTGAGCAATCAAGTTGGCCACACGGTTAACCAACACAGCCAATGCAGCGTGTTCGTCACCAACGAATGTTGCTGTACCACTAACAGTAGCTTGGTTGTATGTGAACTCAGTAGCTGCCAGTGAGCGCAAGCTCAAGAGAATCTCTTGATCGATCTCAGCTGTAATCTCTTGAGCCAATGCTGCCATGATTTCTGCTTCAACGTCAATACCATGCATGGCTTGTGCGTCTTGTGCAGATTCAAATGTCCAGCGAGCCTGCAACTTACGTGTGCGAGCTTCAACAGCTTGTTTCAGGATCTGAACGCTAATTTGCTTACCGCCAGTGCCTTCCATGGTAGCTGTGTTGTTACCAGTGTAACCGGTAGCAGTGGTTGTGTTTTGTGGCACAGTAGAATATGCTTGAGCAATTTTGAATGGGCTCAATGCTTCTTCACCAGCTGACACGCTAGTAGCGGCTGCTGAATTGTCTGTCAGATTCTGGGCATAACGCACACGCAGGGTGTGAATTTGACCAACAGGACCTGTCATGGGCTGAACGCCTACCAACTCGTTAGCGATAACGGTAGGCATGACACGACGGATCACTGGCAGAATCACACGGTTAAGTGTGGCAATGTTGCCAGCAGCAGTTGAACCTGCTGATGCATTTTCTTTCAAATAGCGACGAGTATTTTCTAAGATAACTCCCATGCTATTGCGTCGAGTTCCATTAAGACCTTCTAACAGTGCCTCTTTGGTTTCACCCCAACGACTTTCTAATAGTTCTTGTGACATTTAAGTCTCCTTGTTAAGATTAAAGACCTGCCAGGCGCTTGAGGTCGATGACATTGCTGCGATCTTCCGACACACTGGAAACAGTAGTTTTATCACCAGTTACTGAGGTGACAGATTCTGCAATTACTTTACGGGCTTTCGCAGTTCTATCTTCCAACACTGCTGGTAGATACTTTTCAAAAGCATTTTTCAAACGGTTAGTTTGAACGCTTTCGAGTAAATTACGCATGACTTCTTGCTTTTCCCGGTTTAAGGGACGTAGCAATTCATCCATTGTGCTTTCACGCTCATTGGATTCTTTGATCATACGCAGTTCACGTTCTTTTGACTCCACCACGGCCTTTGCAGTACGGGTGATGTCAATTGCTTTACGCAATTTCTGATCTTTCTCAGCAATAACATCGTGTAGTTTACGGACTTCTGCCTTCTCATTCAAATGAGTGGCTCCGAACTCTGACGCATATGCTTCGAAGATTCTACGACCAAAATTGTTCTCACGAGCAATTTTGATATCTTCTTGTAACTGATTCAACTCAGCCTTTAGATGACGACTAACAGCTTGACTCATCTTCTCAGCAGATTCTTTTACAAATCGTGCCTTGAGTGACTCAAGTTTGCCACGTGCTTCACGTACCAGACGTACCTTTGTCTCTACGACATCGCGTTTGTCTTTAGCGAATTCTGTGATTTCACGTGCCAATGCTTGCACCACGAAGTTTTCAAGTTTTGCAACTCCTTCGCGATGCATTTTGCGGTCTTGGCGCAATTCGCCAATTTCTTCTGCAAGTTTAGAAACCATGAAGCCATTGAACTTCTGTGCGGATTCTTGCATCTTGTGTTGGAAACGAACGCGATCTTCCGTAAGTGCTTGCTTTTCAGCAGCCACTTGCGCAATTTCTGCGGCCAAACCTTCTGTTACCATCTTGTCTAGGGCTTCTACCATTACTGTCTTGTCATGCTCATAGCGTTGTGCAAACTCTTCTCTGAGTTCTCCACGTACCTGTTCACGAGCTTCGTTTAGTTTCGATTCCCAAGCTTCGTTGAGTTCTTGACTAACATCTTCGTTAATTAGGCCACTATCAAGCAAGGGTTTAATTGCATCAAACATGCCTGGTTCTCCTTAGATTTTGAGATCCCGAATGAGTCTTTTAACTTCATTCTTTAGGTATCTCTGTACTTTGTCGCCTTCGCCAGATTCCCGAGCCATCTCCATCAGCTTATGACCGTGCTTCATGTTCATGAGACCTTCATAAATTGCTGTTGGGTATGCATTGGGTGCGCTGGGTTGTGCAACCACATCTATAGTGACTATTTCAAAGTCACTTACATGTCCTGTTCTGTCGTCTACGTTGCCGCTGCCACGACTGCTGACGCCAAGTTTTACACCTGACGTGATCAGCGTTTTAATCAATTCTCCCATGGGAGTTGGCAGGATCTTCAACTTTCCACAACCAGCATGTCCGTCCATCCACATGCCTTCAACTGTGTGACACACACGATCTAAGTTGATTTTTAGATCATCTGGATGGTCCACTTCACCTAACACGGAATTACCGCTGTGGATCTGTTCGTTGATGGTTTCTACTGCCTTGATAATTTCGTGTCGGGGATAGATACGTTCATTTGCATTGCGCTTGTCGCCTTCAATGCAAATGCCTTTGAGGTAGAGATGCTTCTTACCAGACATATCAGCCTCTTCCAAGACTTGGATGTTGGCCTGGCTAAAAGTTAAATCTTCTCTTAGGTACGTAGATCGCATCTAATTAACCCTTTTTACCGCGTGGTAGTGGGCTGGTGTTGTTTTGACCTTCACTGCCGGCGCCCATTTTAGGCTTTGGTGCTGCTGAAGGCTTTTGTGTGCCTTGTGCAGGTGTGTTGCCAACTTTGCCAATCAAGTCTTTGGTGTTGTTGCTGTAGGCAGATGTGTCATGGTGTCCACCTTCGCCTGCACCAGTGTGTACTGGACGGCTGGCCATGCCTGCTTGTCCGCTGTTGGCTGCATAGGTAGACTTCTTGTTTACGCCGCCTTCTTCACTGGTCACTGGCTTTGGGGCTGCTTTTAAACTCACAGCTTCCATCATGCCTGGTTCCATTTCGTCGGTGTCGTCCATGTCAATGGCATCGCCGCCTTCGCCAGGACCAAATCCGTCACCGTCGCCCATGTCGTCACTGCCCATGAGGTCTTCAAACTCGGCCATCAACTGGTCCAGTTTGTCTTCCAAATTCATAATGTCGTCTTTGGTAGCTGGTTCACTGTCCATGCCCATGTCTTTTGAGTCCATGTCCATGTCTTTCATGTCCATGTCATCTTCCATATATCCGTGCATGCTTTCCATGTTATTGTCTTCGTCGCCTTCGGCTTCCATGTTCATGTCAGATTCCTCTTCCATTTCCACGTCGTCGATTAGGGAGTCAGCTTTGTCGCCGCCCATCATGCCCTCATCAAGGTCGTCGTCGGCTGATTCTTCCATGTCGTCAGCTTCGTCGAGATCTTCTTGGGCTTCTTCGGCCATGATATTTTCATAGATTTGACGACTTTTTTCCACCACAATGTCGTGGAAAAGTTCACGGGCTTTCGCCTCTTCGTCATTGATTACATATTCAATCAATTGTTCAAAACGGTTCATATGGGAAACTCCTATAGGTAAAGTGTATTGTTATTTACACACTAGGAGAAAAACACCAGGTTTATGCACTAAATACTAGGTATAAATGCCTAGTTTTGTTACAATACTGTTAAACTGGTGGAGCAGCAGGTGGTGCGTATTGTTTACGAACCAGTTTGAGTTTTTCCTTAAACTCGTAAGTTCTCACATCGTTCATTTTGCGCAGTTTGTTTAACTGACGCAGTGTGAGACGAGTCTTACGCAAGTCGCTGAGTTGCAACTGACTATTGTCTTGAGCAACATCCTGATAGGCATCAGGACTTTTATGAAAAAATTCGTTTAACAGCATGAGTGTATTTATACTGCACCAGGTGCAGGGGCAGCACCGCCCGGAGGAGCAGCAGGAGCAGTGCCTGGGCTCACAGGAGGTATGCCAGCGCCAGCAGGTTGCATGCCAGCAACTTCTTCGCCTGTTTGCACGTCTGCTTCCAGACCGCCTGGTGTGATACCAATGCTACGCAGGTCTTGTCCTGCATTGGTGGCCAGTTCAGGTTCGTCGCGTTCTTCACGCCACATTTCTTCGTTTTCAGAAATTTCTTCTTCTGTCAGACCCAGATAACGCTGCAACAAGAAACGCTTGCTCATGTAGGGCAAGGGTTCCAGCTGTGTGAATGCAGTGATACGTGTGGTATCCAGTTCACTTTGACGGTAGCTGGCAAAGTTTTGAGGTGCATTAAACTTCAAATTAAACAGGCTGGAGTCTATGTTGAACCCGCGCCATTTCATAAACATCTTGAATTCATCGTCTAATTTTTGCACAATCAGTGCTTGCAGTCGCTCACAGTACTGGTTGAATCGGTACTCTTGAATCAGTGCTGTGCCCACTTTGCCGTCACTCATGGCACGATCTGAGTCGTCTGGGCCTGTGGGCAAGTAACTGGATGGCACACGCAGACCACGAGCCATCTTGTTGTTGAAGTATTTCAAGTCATCAATTTCGCCTAGATTCTGCCCGCCTGGCAGTGTTTCTACTGAGCTGCCGCGCCCGTCCTGACCCTGGGGAAAGAAGTAGTCTTCGTTGGTGCTGAGTGGGTTGTATGACGCATCCATCATGTTCTGACCACCACCGGTCATGGTAGGAATTCTGCGCTGGTACATTTCGTTTTTCACACGCTCCACAAAGGCCATGGCCAGGTGTGATGGCATGTTGCCCACGTCAATCTTGAAAATTCTGCGCTCAGGAGCACGACTCACCCGATAGATCAAGATGGCATCTTCCAGCAATTCTTTTTGCTTGAACACCTTGTAGATCTGTTCTAAGATGCTGCGTCCAAATGGCCAGAACACATCCAGTCCTTCGTTCAGGCTGATGTGTACCACGTGCTTGGCATCCAGGCACACTTCGTTCATGGCAGTCATGAATCTTGAATTGCCCACACCGCCCCCGGTGCCGCCATTGGGCATGGTGTAGTTGGCGTTGCCCGATATGGTACCGGTCACGGGATTGGTCATGTAGTCTGTGGTGGTCTTGGCTGCCACAGTCATGTTTTGAAAATTGGGGTTGATGTCACGAATCACATACTGCTCAGGACGTTTGCCTTCTGATTCATTCACAATCACCCGACCTACCTTACTCATGTCCACCCAGTACATTTCAAATGTTTCTGGATCACGCACAAACACCTGATCGCCGTACTTGATGGTGTTGCGGAACAGTTTGAAAATTCTTTGATCCAGTTTGTTCAGTTTGATCCATTGTTGCAGTTGTTTCTTGATGATTGACACTTCGTTGTCAGTGGGCTTGTCTACATAATCAACCACAAACGGCGTGCCGTTTTGCTCGTTCATCTGTGTGGAGAACTCAGCTATGATGTCAAGACAGGCATTAATTTCACTATCCATGTCCATGTTTTCGTACTGATTGTAGCGTTCAACTCGGTTGGGATGACCTGAGTAAACTTCGGGCAGTCTTGATGCATAGTTGCGAAACACAAAGTCAGCTGGCATGCCGGTGTCTGAGCCGTCATTTTTGGTATAGCCAGGCAAGCCATATTGATTCCGACCTGATATGGGACTCATCACACCTGAGGTGTCTGCTATCTTGAAATATTTGCGCCAACCGGGTTGTTTGTTATCTGCCATGGTGTATTATTTACCGTTAGTTTTGTGCTGCCTGCAACAACCTGTCACTGGTGGAAATCATTTGTCGTTGTCCTCGCACAAAATCCTGCATCAACTGCACCAGTTCTTGATTGTTGTTTTCGGGAGTTCGTCCCTGCAACTGTGTGGTAATTTCAGATACCAATTGTTTCAGTTGACCGCCAATGTTTTCTTTGAAGTCTTGTGCCAGTTCGGCTGTGTTTTCTTTGTCCATGTCCGGTATTGGCATGAGGTTGGCCAAAGTATCTGATTTTATAGTCACCGGTACAGCACCATCCTTGACCGGCATTGCAGGCATTAATTTTGACAAACTTTCTGCATTCATGTTTACTGGCACTGAACCATTCTTGACTGGAACATTGGGCAATAAACTTGCCAGACCTTCTACAAAACCTTCCATACTCATGGCCACTGGTACTGAACCATTTTTTAGTGGTATCACTGCTTCAGTGCCATGCAGGGTCATGGGGTACCCAGACTTAGGCCCGTCAAATATGCCTCCATCCCGGGCTTGTTGGAACATGGCCAATTCTTCTTGGCGTCGGTTGATTAGTCCTTTGGATACTTCCAGTTCGCCAGTCTTGTTATTTGCTGCTTTGTTGTATTCTAGTATCTTTGCTGCAATTTCTTCGTTGCTTCGGGTACCCTTGTCGGTGAGTCTGTTTATTGCGCCGACGCCAGCATTATAGCTGAAAGAAGTCAGCGCATCAACTTGTCCTTGATTCCAGTTGTAACCGTTCTTTTTTCCAAATGTAATTACAGTAGACACTGCATTTTGTAAAAAAGCAGTCATACGTGACATGGCTGTGGATTCATCGACGGTTTCTCTTGGTCCAGGATCATTTCTATCTCCGGTGGGAGACAGAGCTTTGGTGCCATACCCATTGGTCCATTGTCGGCTGTCCCAAAATGCAGTTGGTGTAAAGCGCTCAGTGCTTTTGATATATTTCAGCAAACGATCACTGTAAGTAGTAACCGGTTGTGCCGATGTTGGCTGTGTTGGCTGTGCTGATTGTGCTGGAGCCGGTGTGCCACTGGTGTATGGTATATTCACTGGTGCTGCTGCAGGTGCCGCTGGTGCTGCTGCAGGTGCCGCTGGTGCTGCTCCGCCTACAGATGCTGGTGCTGCAGAAGGTGCTGGAGTCGTTGCTCCGCCTACAGATGCTGGTGCTACCGCAGGTGCTGCTCCGCCTCCAGTTGGCTTTGCCGCAGGTGCCGCTGGTGCTGCTCCGCCTGGTCTATTAGATTCTATGCGTTTTTTGAGTACTTCAGCTTCTTTTTCAAGTTCTTTAGTGCGTTTGATTATTGTTTCGTTGACTCTTTCTAGAGACTCAATGGTGGCCTTGTCTCTAGTTTTGTCAAGTTTAGACATTTGATCAGTGTTGGCTTTGAGCATTTCTTGCTGACTGGTCAGCTGCTGATTGACATTGCCTAGCGCAGTCGTATCCCTCCCTCGTGCCTGACGCTGTAATACTGCTTGAGAGTCTGGACGTTCTCCGCCCATGCCTGACCGATACTGTGCTCGCAAACTGTTTCGAACTGCTGTGTCTTCGGCCTTTTTTGCATCAGCATCTTTTTTTCTAGCTTCTGCCAGCACAGCTTCTCGTTGTGCTAACGCCAACTTAGCAGCCTCGGCTGTTCGACCTTGTTCTGCCACAATGACCTGAAGTCTACGTTGTTCTGCCATTGTCTCTGACAGACGCAGGCGCAATTTGTCAGCGTCTTCTTGGGCTTTTTTACGCTCTTGTTCGGTGCCAGCTGCGGCAACCTTGGATGTGGCCTCGCGCTCCTTTTTTTGCAAGAGTTCTACTTCACGATTGATACCAGCTGACCCGCCAGCACCTTGCAACTGATTCTTGGCCTTGTCAGCTTGCCTCTGTGCTGTGCGTTCGGCCTCCACTGCTGCTTCAGCTTGTTTAACGGCCGCTGCTGAGGCAGCACGTTCTGCTTCAGCACGATCAACTTCTTTTTTGGCTGCTGTTTCGTCGGCTGCTAGTTTTTGTTGTTTTTCGTTTGGTTGTGCGCCCGCGGCCAATTTGTACAAGGCATCAGCTGCTGCCGCTGCTGCTGTGGCCATGCTGTTGACGGCTTTTACCGAAAGGTCAATGGCCAAGTCTGCTGTTCGTTGTGTGTCCAGCATGGCCTGGCGTTGTTTGACCGCAGTGTCGGCCTGTGTGCGTGTGCGTTCGTCCTCGCCGGCCAGTTGTAGTGCAGTTTGTTCTCTGGCTTCCTCAAAGATCTTGGCCAACTTAGCACCGCCGTCACCGGCTAATTCGAAGGCTCGTCTGACCTCGTTGTATACCACAAAACTCTTGCTGTCACCAGCAAAGGCATACAATGATTGTAGGCCTTTGGTAGTCTCAGCAGTGGTATCTACCATGCCGCTAAAGGCCTGTTCCAACTGCTTTTGATCTTGTATTTGATTTGATGTGATCATACTGATCAATTTCAAAGCGTCGCCACCACTACTGCGCAACACTGCTGCTGCTTCGTCACTGTCAGGTATGCCGTTGACCAAGTCAGTCATGCCCTTTTGAAACTGTGGGCCCAGTTTGCCAGCAGCCTGCATCACAAATGTCAATTGATCAGCTGCTTGGCCTTGATTGTTGGCTCGCATCATGTCCACTGTGGCAGCAAACCTGGCATTGCGCATGGCCTCGTCCAGGGCCTTTTCTTGTGCTTTTCGTGAGATTCCAGTGACCTTGGTCAAGGCATCTTGTTCAGCAATGTACTTGGCGGCTGCTGCTGCGGTGGCTTCATAGCCCTGTGCCTGCAGTTTGCCACCATTGCCCAGTCGTGTCTGCACCTTGATATAGCCCATGACAGCTTCGTTCTGTGCTTCCTGGTTCAGACCCAGTGACTCCAATTGCACACGAAATGGTTTGGCCGCATCCACCACGTTTTGCATGGCCTGTGCACCTTTGTAAACTGATCCCCCAAACAAGGCCAGATCCTCAGAGTTTTCTGAAAACTGCTGTATCATTTGATCAGCTTCTTCAAAACTCAAGCCCATTTTGTACAGAGACTGGCCCATTTCTGTTGTGCCGCCGGCTGCCACAGCGCCGGCTGCTGACATCTTCTGATAGGTGTTGAACAAGGCATCGCCTTGCACGGCCAGCAGTTTTTGTGCTTCTGCTGTGGATTTGATAAAGAACTTGGTCGCAAAGGCCAAAGCGCCAATAAACGCTTTTACTACCGGACCACCCGGAATCATGGCCTGCAACACTGTGGCTGCTGAATCAGCTGCGCTGGCCATGCCGTCCACGGCACTATTGTAAGCAGTGGCGCCTTTTGCGCCTTTGTACGTAGCTGATGCCATTTGGCTGGCTGCGTCACCTAGAGCCTTGGGTGCTGCTCTCACAGCGTTACTGAATCCTTTGACTCCAACCTCTGCGTCTCGCAAGGCATCTGCTGTGGAACTGGTCAGTTGACCGTAGCGTTCCATTTCAAAATTGATCTGTTGCAGCAATTCTGGTGATAGTTGATTTTGATCTGCCATATTTTTAGCCCATAAGTAGTTTTATATTTATAGGTAGATTATGAACATTTCTAACAACCCGCTGAAACAATTCTTTAGACAACCTGCCATCTATTTGCGACTGCCCAGCAATGGAGATTTTTGGCCCAGCAACAGCCTGGTCATGCCAGAAAATCGAGAAATTCCAGTGTACCCCATGACTGCCATTGACGAAATAACCTATCGCACACCTGATGCCTTGTTCAATGGTCAGGCCACTGTGAATGTGATCCAAAGTTGTATACCAGCCATACGCGATGCCTGGTGTGTGCCTGCTGTGGATCTCAATGCCATCTTGGTGGCCATACGCATTGCCAGCTTTGGCCACGAAATGGAAATCTCCACTTCATGCACCGGTTGCGGGGAACCAACCGATTACGGCCTGGATCTGCGCAGTGTGCTGGATCGACAACGCTCGCCTGACTACAACAAAGCAGTAGATCATGGTGATCTGGAAATCATGTTCCAACCCATGTCTTATCGTCAACAGAGTGAGACCAACAATCGTCAGTTTGAAGAGCAGCGAATCCTGCAGATGTTGCCCAATTCAGACATGCCCGATCAGGAAAAAACCCAGCAGTTGACCAAGGTCATGAAAACCATTACCGAAATCACCGTGGATGTGATCAAACACAGCATTGCAGCCATACGCACACCCAATGGCATGGTCACAGACACAGATCACATTGCTGAATTTTTGATCAACTGTGATCGTAGGTTGTTTTCTATCATAAGAGATCATATCATAGAGCTAAAAATTGGCACAGAACTGGCACCATTGACTGTGAAATGCAACAGTTGTGAGCATGAATATCAACAGCCATTGACCCTGGACATGACAAGTTTTTTCGCACCCGCCTCCTGAATTCTACAATTGAAGAAATAAACAGCATGGTGGATCAAATGGAAAAAGAAGCCAACATGATCCGTCAGGAGGCCATGAAACAAAGTTGGTACATGCGTGGTGGATTGAGTTACGAGCAGGCTCTGCAACTCAGTCACAGTGAGCGCACAATGATAAACGAACTGGTCAAAGAAAACCTTGAAACAACCAAAAAATCTGGATTACCTTTCTTCTGATGGACCGACACACTGTAACTGATGACATACTGAAATGGAGCGAGAACTTTGTGGAAGTTCCACATCCTGGCCTGGGTGGCTGGCCGCCTTGTCCGTTTGCACGTCAGGCCAGACTGAATCGCACAGTGCAGGTGTTGATTGGTACAGATCCTTACTTGGATTTGAGAAATAGATCACGCTGGGGCATGGGCACTCACGAAGTTGTGATATACGCTTATGATCCTGCGGAATGGCCGTACCAGCGTTTTCACACAGCCATACAAGATGCCAATCGAGAATTTTTGTTGCATCAGGACATACTGGCCCTGGAAGACCATCCAGACTCAGTGGAAGATGTCAACGGTGTGATCATGAATCAAGGCCAGTATGCTCTGGTGCTGGTACAAAGTCTTTCAAAACTAAACACGGCTGCCCGACAAATGGGTGCCAAAGGATTTTATCATGCCTGGCCTGATGAGTACTTGACTGGACTATTTGAGCACAGGACAGATCCAAGATGAGTGGATATCAATTTGCCAGAATTGACTTGAGCCAGACCAACTACAGTGTCACTGTGGACTGTGAGGTATTGACCACTCCAGATATTGCTGCACTGAATGAGATCTATCGATCTTACTGCGTTTACAAAAAATTTGCAAGTGTCATGCCCATATTTGACAGTCGTTATACTGACCCCATGACCGATGTATTAGGCTACTACGATGAAAACAAACTAGTGGCATTCAGTCTGATTCGACGCTACGATCAACATCATGCTTTATGCGATCAATTTGCCTGGACCTATCACAAGCCACAACTGAGACTGGGTATAGAAACAATGAAAACAGAGTGTGCCATGTACAAGGCACGGGGATTCCGATACCTGTATCTTGAACAAGCGCACTCATACAAATCTCAAATAGATGGCTTTGAAATACTAGGGCCGCTGGACTAACACTCTTGTGGTGCAGTACCGTTGCCCATACTGATCAGATGAGGTCGTATGTCAGGATGTTGTTGATCAATCCACCACTGCCAGGCCTGCCAACTGATCAGCTCACAAGGTAGATTCATCAGCTGTCGCATGCGACTGTAGGCCGCAGCAAATCGATCAGGATTCATCAATTCTCCAAATTCCACATCAATCACTCGATCATGGAAAAATTTGGATTTTTGAATTTTGTATCTCTGTGGACCCACTGTGCCCACTGTGCCATGATTTTTGTAGACAGTGAGCCATTCAGCCACAGAAAATTCATAACTATTGGCTGGCATCAAACGTATGACTGTTGCAGCTGGACAATTTGTAGTCAGGTATTCTATCTGTCGATCCTGATAGGCATGATTGGTAAACAAAAGATTTTGATAGCTGTTGCACCGATCGTATGACATAAACAAGTTTACTTGGTTGTAAAAATCTGCGTCTAGTTCAAACTTTGGACGCTGTATGTAGGTGGTGTTGATGATTTTTTGATCCAGGGTGCGTATCACAGCCATGCCACTCGAGTCAAGTCCTAGAAATTTCAATCCTGAACGTTCGTAGTGCATGCGCAGAAGTGCGCCAAGATAATCACCGCCACAACCGCCCGGATATACAATCCAGGTCATGGGCCAGGTGGAATCAAATTGTTTCCACTCATTGTTTTCTAAACTTGAATCAAAATACATTGTAAATACTATTTATTGGAGTAATCATGGATTTATACACAATTTGGGCAGACAAAGAAGGCGACATTTCAGACCTAGAATGGGTGAATGGAATGAAAAGTTTCTTTGATCATTTGATTGAAGAAGGCAAAATGGAAACCTACAGAATCACAAGATGCAAAATGGGATTCCGTAGCATTGCAGACATGCCAGAATGGATGATACTCATGGAATTCCGTGACATGGGTCAAATGGACTTGGCGTTCCGACGTGTTGCCCCACTCAAAGGCGATCTAGAAGTCAAGCACAAAAGCTTCAATCAGTTTGTGTCAGGAAATATACAACATGCATTGTTTAGGGATTGGCCAGATACCAACCTAGACGATTAAAGATCTCTAACGAGATCTGTTGATTTCACTTCGTTCATCAACTGTTTGTCTTCTAAGTATCATCTAGATACTGTGGTCATAATTCACCGTATGCACGGTGAATTGTCTGCATCATCTGAGTGACCGCAGTCATCTATTGTAATGAGATTGTTGTTTCCAACACGGAGGCGGTTGACCGGTACCCCCTACTCAAGCTTCACATATCAACGGAACCCTAGTGACCCGACAATAAATCCAAGTCCTATAAGCAGGGGTTGCTTTTTCTCATTGCCCCAACCATTTGCTGCCTTAAGTTAACAGTTGCCTTTGACACCCAAGTCCAGACCGGGTATTGCACCGTTCTTCAATGGGGTTGGGCCATAGCACCCAACACAGAGTCGTGATTAAATTTTGTTTATGATGTGTGAGCCATGCACACGTACTTGTATATGGCCGTTGTAATAATCTGTTGATTCCAACACTTGCCTTGCAAACTGTTCTCGTGCCTCAATGTATGAACATTCAGACTTGCTTTTGCAATAGTAAAGTATTTCTCTGGAGAAGTTTTCGGTGCCTAGTGTGATTACGTCTGCGGTCAATTCTGGGCTTGACCCATAGTACTCACGCCAATCTGAATCGATCTTTGTGCGTATCTTCTTCCGCTTTTTGATGCCGTTCTTTTGTGTTACTGTCTTTTGTGTAGTTTTTGAAAATTTTGCTAGTTTTTTGCCTATGTACTTGCGTCCAGAAAGATTATTTGTAATTAGATAAACAAATCCCACACATTCTTCGGGTAAGGTCTCAACTGGGGTGTCTTGATATCGCCATGTCATGTGAGTTTGGGGGAATTTGCCTTTCGTGCTATAGTTATGCCTGTGTGGTGTTGTATAAAATTTTATGTTAGATCAATGTCTGTGTTGTAACTGGTGAACCCATTTTCTTTGACCACACGCAGAATGTTCTCCACACGTCCAGCCAGTTCATCTCTATGACTCACCAACCAGATTGACTTGTTGCGTTCACGAGTCATCTTCTTTAGCAGTGCCAGTGCATTCTCCACACCCTGTGTGTCCAGGCCTGAATCAATCATCTCGTCAATGAACAAGATGTTGATAGGATGATACAAACTTTCCCATACGTCTCGGAATGCCCAACTCATGCTCAAGATCAATCTGTTGCGTTCACCACGACTCAAGTTGTCAAAGTCCAATTCACGACCCAACTCTTCAATACTAACACTCAAATCGTTTTGGAACTTCACTGTGTGTGGCAATCCAATACGATCCAAGTAGTGTGTGAGTCGTGTGTTCAGGTAGCTCAAGTTTTGATCAATGATTTTCTTGCGAACAAAACTATCCTTGCTGGTCAGCAGTTTGAGCAAAAACTCTTGATGGTCTTGTATCCTGGTCAGCTCGTTGATCCGGTTGTAGTCTACTGTCTGCAGGGCCTGTTGTTGCATGTCTTCAATCTGTTCGCTGTAGGGATCAGTTTCGGCATGCTTGCTGGTGATCTGTTGTAGCAAGTTGTTGACTTGCGCAGAGTGTTTGACGGCCTGTGCTTCTGTGTCATAGTGGGTAGCAGGCTGTAAGCCCAATTCCACAGCCACATAACCTACCAGTTGTTCAGCGTAAGGATCAGTTTCTGCTGCCTTGTCTGTGATCTTTTGCAGGATGTTTTCTAGCTCACTGCTGTGACGAATGGCCTCAGCTTCGGTTTTGTAGTGTGTTGTTGGCCTGATGCCCAATTCGCCTAATGCTTTCAGTGCATCAGTATTTTCCATCCACTGGCCGTTGGTGGCCAAGTACTGCAATGCAGATTCTTGTAGCAGTTTACGCTTGGCCTCCAGCACAGTTTCGTGAGCACCGTCGTGAAACTCTTGACCGCAGGCATAACACTTGTGTGCTTCCAGTTCAGAAATCTCTGCTTTTAGTTTTTCAACTGTCTTTTGTTCTTTGTTCTCGTCGGCCACACAACGAGCAATGAGTCGTTCAAGTTCGGCAATATCTTTGGACTTTTGATTGTACGTGGCTAGATCTTGGTGTGCTTGCAGTTCTGCCCCAATGTCAATATGACTGAGTTGGTTATAACTGGCTTGCAAGGCAGTGATTTCCTTGGCTTGTGTTTGTTGCCAGGCAGTTTGGTATGCCAGCAATCGACCATGTGCATCTGCTTGTTTCTTGCGCTCAGTCCATAGTGCAAGATCTTTGTGTGCCAACAACTCTGCTTCGATGTTGACTCGAGCCAAGTCATCATATTGACCCACAAGATATGCTAGATCACTGTTGTATTTCTTTTGCCACAGTACTTGTCGTCGGCGCAGGCTTTCTATTTGTTCTTCAATGCGCTTGTTGGCTTCTTGCACAGCACGTACTCTAAACTCTTCGGCTGTGATCGAATCTTTGGTCACTTTGTTGAGTTCTTTGATACGATCCGCACGTTCACTCAACACAGTGATACCCAACAACTGCTCGATAATGGTGCGTTGTTCGTTGGCTTTCAGGCTCAGGAATGGTTCTGTGTAGGTGTTCAGGGCCAAGATGTGCTTGAACATGTCGTGACTCATGCCAAACACACGCTCAATAGCATCCTGTGTTTCTCTGCTGTCGCCTTGTGCATCATCTGTGGCAGTGAGTTGTTCGCTGTCCACATAGAAACGCAACACATTGGGTTTGCGTCCACGTTCAATCTTGTAAGTTTTACCATTGACATCAAAGTCAAGACTGACTATCATGCCCTTGGCATTGGTTTTGTTTACCAAGTTGTCCTTGCGAATGTTGCTCAATGCTTGCCCATACATGGCATAACTTAGGGCATTGATGATTGTGGTCTTGCCGGTGCCGTTGCGAGATCCGTCACCGCCCAGATCCAAGTTCTCGCCCAGCACCAAGGTCAAGTCTTGACGATCAAAGTCGATACCTTGTGTGGCCGCACCCACACTCATAAAGTTTTTAACAGTTAAATTTTTAAATCGTATCATTGGTGATTTTGATCCTTGACTTGTCGGATATAGTCTTGATAGTTTTTGTTTGTATGATTATGCAGTCTTTTGTAATACAAGTCAATGACTATTTTTGCTGCACCAAAAGCAAACCATCCAGGATAAACGGCATGAGCCAAACTGATAAAACCTGCCCAGATCAATTGGAATCCTGCTGACACTGCCCAGATAAAATGTGATCTATAGGTCTCGTTGCTGTCGTGTAAATGTTGATGTTTGCTCATATGTCTGTTCGAAAAATGTTTCTAACAACTTCGTGATCCAACTTGATTCCTGACAAACACTCTTCAAACACTAAATGTTTGGCTGAGTCAATGCAAACCTGACTACTGTACTTGTTGCAAATTATCAAATTCAAATGTCTCACAGTGTGATCTAAATCAGACTGATCCCAAACTGCTAGATACAGCTTTTCTCTATCTCTGTCTACTACAATTTGTGCATGTATGTCTTGACTTTTTGCTAACTCAAGTAACCAAAAAAGATCAACCTTAACATCGTTTATTCTTACAAGGTCGTTCCTGCCAAGATGTGTAAAGCTGTTACCGTGCCTCTGAAAAGTATCTTGCATCACAATAGACGTTCCGTAATCGTTAAGATTGACCAACAACTGATTTTGATCGTTAAAGTCAAAACTATAAAAATTATCAGCTAATTCAAATGTTTTATGATCAAAATTAGTCTGACCAGTATGCATCACATTGGTAAACAATGGTCCGCTGGTTTCATTGCAACCAAAAACACTTACAATTTTTATTGTGCCACATTGATTGATCAATGACTGCCAGTCAGGATTGATGTAGGAAAGAATGTAGATTGTTAAGTTGTTGAATTTGTAATTTTGAGAAACAGCCTGTTTCAAAAAGTTTTCAGCCATATGCACGTAGGGAAACTGTACATGATTGATATCATGATCAACACAGTACCTGACCAAACTTTCCATATATTTGTCAGATTCTAGATTAAAAACAAAATGTCCTTGACAAGTGTCTGACATCAATGCTGGTATAAAATACGTAACTAAACTGCTGCCATGATGCAAATTTCTAATATGCAAAACATTACCGTTGAATTTAAATAAGTTATTGTTTCGTTGACTTACATTGAATAAAAATCTATGTGTATGATTGACTTTTTTTGGTTTGTCAGTTGTGCCAGAACTGGTGCATAGTAGCAAATCTAAGTCTGGACTGATGGTAGATCTGGTAGGATTGTTCCACCACCCGCTGCTGTTGGTTTGATAGCTGTCCCAAATATGCCAATATTCAGTCTGTCGACTATGAGCACTGTAATAGTTGTGTTTTTCGAGTTGTAACATTTTGCCAGACAAAAATAAATCCAATGGAAAAAAACTATCTGATTGTAATTTATTATCTGACGGTATAATAGACTGGTTTGAAATGTCTAACACCACTAGTTTCAATCCTAATTCAGCAGCAGCTATCAATGCACTAAAATAGTATATGTCAGTCAGTGGGAATCCTAGCCCAATGTGATTTCCAGCCTTTAATTTATTTTTTTCAACAAATACTATTTTCCAATGATCAACAAATTCAGTCAGCAAAGATCGATCATGCCAAATTTTGTCTTGATCATTGAATAATCTAAAATTTTTCGAAATTGAGTCAAGAGAAATAATCATAGGTCTCTGTATATTTTTAGTAACAATTTGTTGTCGTAGAACTCAGACTCGATGTTGGTAAGTTGGTCCACAACAATTTGATCCACTGACTCAAACTTAACATCTCCTGGTGCCATATCTTCATCAACGCCCGCAGCCTTGTTTGGAATCAAGGACATTTCACGGAGTTTGTGAGTCTTGATAAATGTTTCTTTGATGAAGTTGGCTTCTTCGTAGCTGATCTCAATGTCTAGATTAACACGCACATGCATCTTGGGTTTAAGAAGTGTTTCGGCGTTGTCGATGAGATTAGCCAACCCGTACACGCGGTACGTTGGTTGATCAGGCCAGGCATGAAACTCCGGCTCTTGACCCCACTCCAACGTCATCATGCCACGCTCATCGTCACCGGCATCGGCATAGTTGTGCGGGAAACAGTTGCCAATGTAGGTGATATTTCGTTTGGTCTGGCGTTTGTGAAAGTGTCCGGTAAACACATGTTCAAAATTCGCAAAGTCTTCTCTGCGAACTTCACCATGATCCGGCATCTCTACCATGGCATTCATGAGATAACCGGGCAGTTCAAAGTGCCCAAACATGTATCGGCCTTTCAGTTTGGGTATGCGTTTATGATCGTCGCCACATAACCAAGGGGCAATAACCACGTTGCCACTAGAGAACCAATCGTTACATATGACCACATTCGGAAGATGTTTAGCCCACTCCACGCTTTGTATATCACGTTTATCGCGATAATATAGATCGTGGTTGCCAGGGACAAAGTAAACAGTATCAAAATTTGCATTCATGTGCTCCAGTGCTTGTAGGCTGTAATTCAGAGTAACAATGTTTAGGCTGGCTCTGTTGTTGTGCCAGTCACCCAGGAACAAACAGGTTTCGCAGCCCTCTTGCTTGGCCTTGGCAGTGGCCCATTTGACAAAATTCAAACAATCATCGTTGTGTGTTTGACTATTGCTTTTGAGACCAAAATGTATGTCAGTAAAGACCGCAGCTTTTTTGAATAAATTCATATGGTGTAGAGTAGTTTGCTCAAGTGTACACTATTTGTGGGGAAGATGTCAAGCTCATGACACTGTATTTCATACCCTAAATTTCTAAGCTGCCATTGAATCCAGCTCTCACTGGCAAGCGGCAACAATTGGTCAGACCAATCAAATTCAAAATTATCTACAACCGAGTCAACAATATTTTTACACAGTTTATCTTGATTTTTAAATTTCTGCAATTGTAAATTTTTTTCGTGATATGGTAACAAATCACTCACTGGTCTGACAAAGTTAAAATTTAAAGTTTGCTGTAGTCGATTGATGACTGATTCAAAATCATACAACAAATCTTTTACAAGTATGTTGTGTGATCTTGGATGATTCCACGAATCTAAATGATACCATTCGACTTGATCATACCAAGCCGGCATTAGGTAAAAACTCAGAAACTCTCGACGAATCCAGGTGGGAATTTCATCAATGGGTATGTCAGCAACTGCCCAATTGGAGTAAATCTCCGAAGAATCTATTTCTGTAAAAAATTGATGCTTCCACCAGTCATCCCAAATTTTTGTAAGATAATTATTGACAGTCAACAGCACTGAATTCTTGTCTGGATACAAATAAATGATGTCATTTACTGAATTTAAAATTTCATTTAAATTTTTTGTAATTGACTCAGTTTTGCAAATTTTAGGATGCAATCGGACGAACTGGGCACCTGTGGAAAATGTTTGTTGCCAATCTCTAAGATTGGCCAATTTGTGATCTTTGTCAAGAAATCCATGACTACTTCCGGTGCTAGTGAATGGATCAATGATCGGTCGACTAGAGCACAGTGAAGTCAAACTCCATTCAAGATATGTACCATAAGATCCGGCATTATAAATTATGGGAATGGTTGATGTCATTCTTCATAAGTTGTAGTAACCGGACCGCTCATGGCAGCCATGCCAGCTTTGCCAGAGTTCTGGCGAGTCCATGATGGGTTCAGCCCGTTCATCTCTAAGATGTCATCACGGATGTTTTGATTTTTCTTTTCAATGTTCAGGATGCGAGTAAAGCTGTTGGTGATGGCAGCAGTGTAATAGGCAAAAGGATTCTGCGATTTTGATTCGTCAAATTGCAGTCCAATTTGGCTGAGCTGTAGTAGTGCCTGTCCGCGCATTTCTTCATTATAGGTGTAGCCGCGCCAGTTTGATCTGGTGGCATAGCGTTCACACAGTTTCATAAACATTGTGGCCAGTTTGCGTGTCATGTTGCCATGGTCCTTGCAGAACTCGCCAGAGTCCACGTCACCCTGCCAATGGCTCTTGCCTATCAGCACAGGAGTTTTGTTTTCATCCAGGCGGTAATGCCAAAACGGGGGAAAGTTCACACGCATGTGTGTGGGATTGTGTACCACGTCTTCAATCAAGCCTGCCAGCGGATCTTCCGTTGCATCATCCAGGTCCAGGATATCTTGAATCTTTTTCTTCTTGGTGGCAGTTTTGGGCACTTTCTTGGGTGCCATGGGTATGTGTTCCCAGGTCATGACACGAAAAACCACTTCTGTATTGGGTATTTTTTTGGGGTCAATCACTTCGCCTGTTTCACGTTTGTGACGGTCAGCACGATTACGACGTGCTTCGGCTACGGTTTTTTGATTGATTTTGTCCACACTTGGTAGAATCATGTCAAATTGATGATCAGTTGTACTGTCTCGGAATGAGCAGTAGGTGTTTTTGCTGAGATGTATTTCTTTCAAAATGTCGCGGTTGTTAAGGTAGTTGACCTTGGCCGCAGATTTGGCAATAAGTGTCATGCATGGGTCTCCAGATATGTACTTATTGTAGCATATCTACAACAGTTGTCAACCTGTTCTTAAACTACATGGTTTTTGATTTGGGTAAATAAGGTATAGGAACATACATATGGCCACCACAGACTTTCCAGCTGAACAAAATTCTGCAATAGATCCAGGGTTGCCACAACCGCCTGTGCCAGAAACTGTTGAATCTCGCAGCCCAGACCCCCAACCTGGCTTTGGTGATGGCTCTGCAGAAGACCTGGCCTTGTTCCCCACAATTGCACCTACTGCGGTGACATCAGGAACTGGCTTTGGTGATGGCTCTGCAGAAGACCTGGCCTTGTTCCCCACAATTGCAC
>Ga0209651_1000007_pt1 | contig 79234 bp, 79 predicted proteins | sample LauGreFBDMM110SN_2_FD_188216 | JGI IMG/M metagenome (GOLD analysis project Ga0209651, IMG submission 188216) | Freshwater lake microbial communities from Lake Michigan, USA - Fa13.BD.MM110.SN (SPAdes) (version 2) | ecosystem: Environmental > Aquatic > Freshwater > Lake | place: Lake Michigan... | reverse complement strand
GGGCGTTGAAGTAGTTCTCACCAAACGCGCAGCTCACTTAAAAAACCATAAGGGTGAAATTTCTTTTCCTGGGGGTCGAGTTGAACCAGATGAACAGGTTTACGAAGCCGCATTAAGAGAAGCGGTAGAAGAGGTGTCGTTGCCTGCACACGATGTCACTTTGGTTGGCGAGCTCGACCACCTACTCACTATCGTGAGCAATAGTTACATCGTTCCCATTGTGGGAATTTTGCCATACAGGCCAACACTTGTTGCATCGGCAGATGAAGTAGATCGCATATTGCATGTTCCGTTACATGAACTTGTGCGAACCGATACATTTGCCTGTGAAGTATGGGAAACGCCAATGGGCTCACGCAATATTTATATGTTCCACCTTGATGATGAAACTATTTGGGGTGCTACTGCACGAATTCTTACCCAGTTGCTGCATATTTCCCTCAATATTTAGTTCAGCTACCTAGCGTTCTCACTAACTGATAAAAAGCACGCGCCCAAGCCCTGCAGTTGAAGCGCTGAGAAATTACTCGGGGTTCGCAGGTGGAGAGCATGTCGTTATAAAACTGCAGATCTACCTTGAACCGAAGATCTTCAGTCCAAAAATTTATGCCAGAAGATCGGCTGATTAATTTAAAGCTTCGGTATCCAAAATCATGTCGACGACAAGACATGGCGAAATTAAACGAACGTCCTGTGTTGCCTACTAACGGACTACTGCAATAATCGGTCGTCCAATCGAGTTGCGGGAATTGTTTCCTATAAGTTTTTTCGAAACGAGGGAATGCCGACAACGAGGTTGCAAATGCTCCACGTTCAATGACGGAAACTGATTGAGCCAAACTATGTGGCGATGGGGCAACAAGTGTTGCGGCAATAAAAGCATGTGCGAAAACTGCACCCATATACGCTCCTGTCAGATACGTATGTGTGTGCAAAGAGTTGCTTAGAGTGCCGCAATTTCTTTCAGAGCCTGCACGGTCATAATTGCCCCAATTGCAGCCTCTTCACCTTTATTGCCTTCTGTGCCACACCTGTCGAGTGCTTGTTGGAGGGTATTAACAGTGAGCACGCCAAAGGCAACGTGTACACCCGACTGCAATGCGGCTTGCTGCAAACCAGAAGCGGCTTCGCCCGATACGTATTCAAAATGTGGGGTATCTCCACGAATGACTGCACCAAGAGCCACAACTGCATCTACTTTCCCAGACTTCGCTAGCGCTAAGGCTGCAACGGGTAGCTCAAATGCCCCGGGTACCCAAATTGTATGAATATCTTTTGGGTCCACTCCATGGTTGGTGAACCCTTGGACAGCGCCAACACGCAATGCATCAACAATGTCAAAGTTGAAAGTTGCACAGAGGATGCCAAAGCGCATGCCGCTTCCATTTACTTTTACGTTGCTGAGTCCATCATTTGGTCCGTGCATTTTTTACTCCATTCTTCAGACGAATTATTTTTCCATATCAATGAGGTGGCCCATGCGTTCTTTTTTTGTACGCAGGTACTTCTCATTTTCAGGTGTTGATGCAATTTCAATTGAAACTCGTTCTACTACTGCAAGCCCGTAACCTTCAAGGCCGCCATATTTTGCGGGGTTGTTGGTCATGAGTCGCAATTCTCTCGCCCCAAGGTCGGCAAGAATCTGTGCCCCAATGCCGTATTCGCGGCTATCGACTGGCAGGCCAAGTTCAATGTTGGCATCAACTGTGTCGAGGCCTTCATCTTGCAAAGAGTATGCGCGAATTTTGTGACCTATTCCAATGCCGCGTCCTTCATGGCCACGTAAATACACAACAACGCCGCGGCCCTCTTCGGAAATTTTTTGCATTGCTGCGCCAAGTTGCGGGCCACAGTCGCAGCGTCGGCTGCCAAACACGTCACCCGTGAGACATTCGCTATGTACACGAGTGAGTACTGAACCAGGTGCGGAAATATCACCCTGAGTAAATGCCAGGTGCTCAATGCCATCAACAGTATTGCGATAGGCGTGGCATGTGAAGATGCCCCATTCAGTAGGCACGGGAGCAGAGCTAATAAATTCCACTAGTCGCTCGTTGTGACGTCGATGTTCAATGAGCAGAGCAATGGAAGACAAGAGCAAATTGTTCTTGGTGCAAAATGCGCGCAGGTCATCGAGGCGTGCCATGGTGCCATCATCATTTTGAATTTCACAAATAACACCTGCAGGCTGGCAGCCGGCAAGTTTGGCAAGGTCCACTGCAGCTTCGGTATGACCCGCTCTTTTCAGTACGCCACCTTCGCGGGCCCGAAGTGGAAAGATGTGCCCGGGCCGAGCAAATGCTGCATAGTTGGCCTTGGGGTCAGAGAGTGCACGTAATGTAGCGGCGCGGTCGGCAGCAGATATTCCTGTTGCTATTCCTTCCATGAGGTCTACCGACACGGTGAAAGCTGTGCGGTGGCTTTCTGTATTTTGGTCGACCATGGCGGGGAGGCGAAGTTCATCACAACGCTCACCGGTAAGTGGTGCACATACAACGCCCGTGGAATGGCGAACGATGAATGCAAGTTTTTCCTGCGTGGCGAATTCTGCAGCCATGATGAAGTCGCCTTCGTTTTCGCGATCTTCATCGTCAACGATGACTACCATTTCTCCGCGAGCAATTGCTGCAAGTACCTCGGGAATGGAGGCAAACCCGTGGTCTTTGGGTTGGGGGGACGTGCTATTCATGGTTTTTCCTTTCGCACCTCAACAACGACTTCTATGTCGGTATCGAGTTGTTGAACTGATGAAATGGTGCCGCGCCACATGTTGGCAATATCGCCAACTGCGTCGCCGCTAAATATTCCGGGAGCATTGTCGCCGCCGGCAATGGCCGGGGCAAAGTGAAACACGTATCTATTCACTAAGCCAGCGCGATGAAATGCGCCAGCTACGTGATGACCACCTTCAACAAGCAATTGCAGTACATCTTCACTACCAAGTTTGCGCAGCAAGGTGGTGAGATCTCCGCTGTATTCAGTGCATGGGTGCACTTTTGCCTGTGGTGGTGCGCTACCAAGAACAATGCGTCGCGGAGAAGATCCTTGTGCATCGCGAACAGTGAGTTCAGGGTCATCTGCGCGAATAGTTCCTGCGCCTACTACGACAGCATCACTTTCTGCTCGCAATTCATGAACACGTTGTCGAGCAGATGCTCCAGTAATCCATTGGCTGGTGCCATTTGCTGCCGCAGTTTTACCATCGAGTGTGCTTGCCATTTTAAGAACTACAAATGGCATGCCAGTAGTGCGGTGATGAATGTAGGGGAGGAGCTGTGAGTGCACTTGGCCCGCAAGTACTCCAAGTTCTACTTCAATACCGGCAGCACGCAGGGCACCGATGCCAGTGCCAGCAACTTTCGGGTCGGGGTCAACTATTCCCACAACAACACGTTGAACGCCTGCGTCGATAATGGCTTGGGTACAGGGGCCGGTTCGACCAGTGTGTGAGCAGGGCTCAAGAGTGGTGTAGAGAGTGGATCCGCGAGCAACTTCACCAGCGCGGCGCAGGGCGTGAATTTCTGCATGAGGCCCACCAGGAGCAGAAGTGCAGCCTTCATAAGTGGAACCATCGGCGGCAACGACAACAGCACCCACCCATGGGTTCGGACGCGAAATAAGACGCGCCTGCAACGCCGTGCCAAGTGCACGGCGCATGAATTGTTCATCGCGCACGCTAGGCGTGCTCGCATTATTTGTCATGCCTCCACCTTGCTCCCATCCGGACTATGACCGTCGGTATTGGAGTTCCACCAATTCGGCCCAATCACCGAGGTGAAAGGGTTCGCAGACTATGACTGCCGGTTGGGACTTGCACCCGTACCCCGCAAGGAGTTGTTTGTAGTTGTATTCGTATTGCGTTATCTATTGCGTTACCTACGTTATAGGCGATCGTGGGCTGTGGCACCTTCGGCTAGTCGCGAGGTGACCATTTTTGGTTGGGGTCAGCGACCTCGGTTGCTTTGCGCTTGTCTGCTCGAATGACATTGCGAAAGATGACGGTAAAAACGATGGCGAGGCCAATAATGATGAGCCCGAAAGTGGCGTACTGCAAACTTCCACCACGGTCACCAGCTTGAGTGGGAGCTTTCCCGCACCCTGGCTTCGGGTACAGCCCAATACAGTCGCTCGGTTCGCGATCGATGTCATAGGTGTAGAGGGGTTCAGTGATGGGTGTCTCTGAGCTGGCAGATACTGATGAGGGAAAAGCGACAGATGGCACTCCGCCATCGTCACACGGCACGGGCGCAGATGCCAAACGGGAACTATGGTCATAGCGATGTCTGATACATATGACACCGTCTTAGTGGTCGATTTTGGGGCTCAATACGCCCAACTCATTGCGCGCCGTGTGCGCGAGGCCCATGTGTACTCGGAAATAGTGCCGCACCGCATCACGGCAAGCGAAGTACAGAAAAAAAATCCGCGGGCAATCATTTTGTCGGGTGGGCCCAAAAGTGTGCATGTTGAAGGTGCCCCGGTGCTTGACCCCGCCATCTATGACTTGGGCATTCCTATCTTCGGAATTTGTTATGGGCACCAACTGATTGCACAACAACTTGGTGGGGAAGTATCGCGAGGTGGCCGCGGTGAATACGGCCGTGCACTGTTCACTCGCAATAACGAGACCTCAATGCTGTTGCATGATTTGCCGTCCGAATATTCGGTATGGATGAGCCATTTCGATTTTGTTGCGCGCATGCCAAACGGGTTTACTTCGTCGGCTTCTACACCCGATGCACCTATTGCTGTAATGGAAAATGCACAACGCAAAGTGTGGGCAGTACAGTTCCACCCAGAAGTGGTGCACTCTGAGTACGGACAAAAAATTCTTGAACGTTTCCTCATCGAGCTCGCTGGCTGCACTCCTAACTGGACAATGGATTCCATCATTGACACTCAGGTCGCAGCAATTCGCGCACAAGTAGGAAATGCACGCGCTATTTGCGGTTTATCTGGCGGCGTCGACTCATCTGTTGCCGCTGCGCTTGTTCATAAAGCAATTGGCGCACAGCTCACTTGCGTTTATGTCGATACTGGGCTCATGCGCAAAGGTGAAAGTGAACAAGTAGTCGAGATGTTCCAGCGCAATATGGGTATTGAACTCATTCATGTGAGTGCCGGTGAAAAGTTTTTCAACAAACTCACAGGCGTAGTGGAGCCAGAAGCAAAACGTAAAGCAATTGGTGAACTCTTCGTGCGTATTTTTGAAGAAAATACTGGTGGAGTGACCGATGCAGAATTTCTGGTGCAAGGAACTTTGTACCCCGACGTCATTGAAAGCGGCGGAAGTGATGGCACAGCATCTGTCATTAAAAGCCATCACAACGTCGGTGGCTTGCCAAAAGATATGACCTTGAAATTGGTGGAGCCGCTGCGCACACTTTTCAAAGACGAAGTGCGCAAGTTGGGTAGCGAACTTGGTCTTCCCGATGAAATGGTCTGGCGTCAACCGTTCCCGGGCCCAGGGCTCGGCGTGCGCATTATTGGCGAGGTCACCCCAGAGCGTGTGGCAACTTTGCAAGAAGCCGATGCCATCGTGCGCGAAGAAGTGCGTCTTGCCGGCCTCGAGCGAGAGATCTGGCAGGCCTTTGCTGTTCTTGCCGACATTCGCTCGGTGGGTGTGATGGGCGATGAACGTACCTATGGGCACCCCATCATCATTCGTGCCGTCACAAGCGACGATGCCATGACGGCCGACTGGGCGCGTTTGCCCTATGACCTCTTAGAGAAAATGTCGAACCGCATCATCAATGAAGTGCCGGGCATCAACCGCGTGGTGTACGACGTGACCTCGAAACCACCGGGCACGATTGAGTGGGAATAGGGCATTTTTCCGCTTATTTTGGCTGATTTCAGGCAAAAAATGAGAAATATCGACCCAATATGGCCCCTCGCGAGCAGTCGCTCGTAGGCTCAAAGGGTCATGTTCGTACGCCCCCGCGCCCGACTGATCGCCTTGGTGGTCGCTCTCAGCAGTTTTGCTGGGCCTACGTTGTGGGCCACTGCCCCTGCATCAGCTGCCTCGAACAATATCCAAAACCAGGTGAACGCCATTTTGAACGAGCTCGACCAGCTCGAAGGCCAGATGGATGCCATTTCTGAAGATTACGCAGCGGCGTTATCGAGGCAAGATGACCTTGTCGTAGAAATTGAATCTTCTAAGGCAAATGTTGCGCTGAAAGAAGCCCAGCTGGCTGGAATGCGCAAAGACCTCTTCGGAGTCGCCAAGCAGGCGTTTATGAGTGGTGGTCGTACCAATAGCTTGACCTCGCTCCTCACCGATACGGGTGGGCTGAATGCCATGGTGCAGCGTGAACATTATTTGTCGGTTGCGGTCAATGCTGGAGCAAACTCGAGCGACGAGCTTGATGCCCTTGTGGAAGACCTCAACTTGGAGCGCAAGAAGCTAGAGAAGAAAAAAACTGAAGCAGAAAAGCAAGCTCAGGTAGCAACAAGCCGTTTCAATGCGGCAGAAAATTTGGCGAACGCGTACCAGTCAAAGTTGGGTCAAGCTCAAGCAGACCTTGGAGAGGCATTGCAAGCAGAGCGTAACCGCCGTGATGCAGTGGCGTTAGAACAGTCGCGCGCCATTTCGGCGAAGTATCAGTCGCAAGCAATCAATATAAAAGTGAAGTCTCCTTCTTCGCGCGCAGGTATTGCGGTTCAATCTGCGCTTGCACAAATTGGCACCCCTTATCAATTCGCTCGCAGCACGCCAGGTGTTGCATTCGACTGCTCTGGGCTCACCTTGTATGCATGGGGTCAAGCTGGGGTCAGCCTGCCGCATTACTCGCGCGCACAATTCCAACGCGGTCCGAAGATTCCTATTTCTGCTGCTCAGCCAGGCGACCTCATCTTTAGCCGAACACCCATTGGGCACGTAAGTCTGTACATCGGAGGCGGCCGAATGGTGCATGCTCCTCGTCGTGGAGATGTGGTGCGTATTGCTCCGGTCGACTGGGGTCGGGTTGTTGGAGTCACACGTCCGGGTTAAGTCGTGGCGCACTGCAGTAATCTGTAGTGATGCAAGGTAGCCATCATGATTGAGATCAATCGAGTTTCGCAGTGGCTAGAAAGTCATATTGAAGGTCTACGCGGCCCATTTGAATTCAACATGATTGCTGGTGGTCGCTCAAACATTACGTATCGCGTTGTAGATGCTGCGGGCACCCAGGTGGTTTTGCGCAGACCTCCTACAGGTCACGTATTAGCTACAGCACATGACATGGCGCGCGAGTACCGCATCATTTCTGCTGTTGGAAAAACTGAAGTGCCCGTGCCAAAAACACTTGGTGTGTGTACAGATCTAGAAGTGAATGGTTCTCCTTTCTATGTCATGAGTTACGTAGAAGGCGAAGTGCTCGATTCGCAACTAAAAGCACGCGTCATGACTCCCGAGGCGCGTCGTACAGCGAGCGAGAATCTCATCGACGTCATGGTGGCATTGCATAACGTCAACATTGACGAAGTGGGTCTTGGCGATCTTGCCCGACGCGATGGGTATATCGAAAGGCAAATCAAACGCTGGAGCGCGCAGTGGGAAAACTCTAAGCAACGTGAGCTTCCCGAAATGGATGAGGTCGAACGGCTGTTGCGTGAAGGAATGCCAGTGCAACACGGCGCAACTATCGCACATGGCGATTACCGATTTGGCAACTGTCTGACCAACACCGCAACTGGCGAAATCAAAGCAGTTCTTGACTGGGAACTATGCACTCTGGGCGACCCGCTTGCCGACATTGGGTACTTAGGTGTGTATTGGAGTGACCCTGGCGCTCTTGCACGAAAGGAAAATGATCCTTCGGGCTTGGAAGGTTTTCCTACGTATAAAGAAATGGTGGCGATGTACGGGCAGAAGTCTGGTCGTGATGTGAGCAACATCGATTACTACGTTGCATTTTCTTCATGGCGGCTCGCAGTCATTTCTGAAGGTGTGTATGCGCGTTATGTGCATGGTGCAATGGGGAAATCTGACTTCGACCCAACACCGCTCCAGCGTTCTGTTGAAATGATGGTCGAGTCAGCACTTCACGCATTGCAAGGGAGCAAAAAGTGAAAAATGAAACTATGCAAGAACTAGTGGGTTGGGAACGTGGTTCATTTTCTGCTGCAAATATCACGCATGCGACCTACCGTAAAGGCAGTGGCCCAGGTGTCGTGGTCGTACATGAAATTCCTGGCATTACGCCCGCCGTTTTACGTTTCGCCGAAGAAGTAGTGCAAGCAGGTTTCACCGTGGTCATGCCATTGCTTGTTGGCGAAGCTGGCCGAGAAGTGAGCGGCAAATATATTGCGTCATCAATGTCTAAAATTTGTGTGTCACGAGAATTCACGACGCTTGCAGCTCAACAGACCTCACCAGTGATCTCATGGCTGCGTGCGCTAGCGCGGCAACTTCACGAAGATGTTGGCGGGCCTGGTGTAGGGGCTATTGGCATGTGCTTCAGCGGTGGTTTCGCATTGGGCATGATGCTCGATGAGCGAATGATTGCACCTGTGCTTTCTCAACCGTCACTCCCGTTTGCGATCGGTAAAAAGAATTCAAGTGATCTCAACTTGTCTGCAGATGATGCGGTGGTCATTGCCAATCGGGCGGCAGCGGGTTGTCAGGTATTGGGCTTGAAGTTCAGCGACGACAAACTGGTGGGTGACCGTTTTTCTGCACTTCGCACATTGCTTGGTAGTGCATTCATTGGCATTGAGTTTCCCTCAGTGTCGAAGAAAGATCATTCTGTTCTCACAGAGCAGCGTGTGGATGAAGGTGTCGAACGCGTCGTTGCGTTCTTACAAGAAAAACTTCTTAGGCCAGCCCAGCAATAGCCATATCGCGCGCTGTTTTGTAGTCGGCCTTACCATTTGGTGCCCGAGGAATTTGAGTAACAAACACCACGCGTTTCGGAGCTTTGTATCCGGCTAGTTGAGTTTTCACGTTTGCAATGATGGTTGCTTCTTCTACCTTGGCGCCTGGTGAGAGCGAGGCAACGGCAGTGACGGCTTGCCCAAATTTTTCATCATCAATGCCCACAACGAGACAGTCGAGAACACCGTCAACGCGCTTGACTGCTTCTTCAACTTCCTCTGGAAATATTTTTTCACCAGCAGAGTTGATGACCTGGCTTCCACGGCCAAGAAGCGTGAGGGAACCGTCGGCTTCAACTGTTGCCATGTCGCCTGGGAATGAATAGCGCACACCGTTGATGGTGCGGAATGTTTTGCTCGACTTCTCTGGGTCTTTGTAATAGCCAATAGGTACTGCGCCACCGGCTGCAACTTTGCCAATTTCGCCAGAACCAGGTTGAACTTCGCGATCGTCTTCCGTGAAAACCTTTGTGGTGGGGGCAACAGCAAATTTCGCAGTTTTAGGAGGAAGCCCCTTCATGCTGATGGAGGTTCCCATAGAGCCTTCACTTGAGCCCATGGCATCGAGCAGCACAACGTGTTCAATGCGCTCGAGCAACGCTTCTTTCACTTCCGAAGTCCACATGACGCCCGAGGAGGCAATCATTTTCAAACTGCTCGCGTCGTAAGCGGTGCCTTTTGCGGTGGCCTCGTCGAGTGCGCGAATCATTGGTTTCACAAATGAGTCGCCTACAACAACGGCAAGCGTTGCCTTTTTGTCTTGTATTACCTGAAACAATTCATGCGCATCAAAACTGCGCTTTTGCAAAGTAACGACGTGTGCACCACCAGACTGAGGCATCATTGCGCCAATCCACATTCCGGTGCCATGCATGAGGGGGCAACCAGGAATGGTGATGGGTCGTATGCCATTTGCGTGAGCATCGCGAACAGTTGTGCTGAGTTGCGAAAACTCTGACGGTGGTGTCATGCCAATAAAAGCCAAGCCACCATTCACGAAACCTTCAGCCAATGAACCCATTTGGTACATGACGCCTTTCGGCATGCCTGTGGTTCCGCCGGTGTACAGCATGTAGATGTCGTCTTCGTCGCGCGTGATGCGCGGCATTGGGTCGTAGTCGGCGACGAGAGTGTTGTAGGGAACGGCGGAGACAACATGGTGCTCACCGTCGTCACTCACCTCAACAAGCAATTTCAATTTGGGTAGTCGGTCTACAACGCGTGCAACGCGATCGCCGAGAGAAGAGTGAAAGAACAGTGCTTCGGCATCGCTGTTGTCAAGGAGGTAGAGCAACTCTTCGTCGAGATAGCGATAGTTCACATTGACGGGCACGCCACGAAATTTGAACGTGGCAAATTGTGCCTCTAAGTACTCATTTGAGTTGTAGAGGTAGAGGCCCACTTTGCTTTGTGGCTGGAGGCCAGCGTCAACAAGTGCACTTGCAATTCGTGCGGCACGCTGTTCGTATTCGGTCCAGGTGCGTGTCACCGTGCCGTGGGTGACGGCAGGTGAGTCTCCAATAGAGTCGGCAATAGATTCCCAAATGGTTGCAAACTGTTTTTCCATGAGAGGAATCTAGTTGACTTTTGTCACAACCTTAAATTGCGGGTGAGAAAAACTAGAGATGCGGTCAAGAATAATTTCAACACTGCCCAGGCTTTTTGGGGCTGTGAATAAATGGCGCACCAGAAGTCCTTTGGCGGCTTTTGCATCGTGGCCCCCAGCTTTTCCATTCGATTTTGTGACGAGATCGACGGAAATATAACCCTGAAGCTGCGACTGGCTGGGAAGAAATATTCCTCGGTGGTCTTGCGGCAACACATCGACAACAATGTGGTCGGCGCAGAAATTGTTGATTGCCGTTGTCACGGGCTCGCGCCAAAACTTTGACATTGTTTGCACAGGTAAACCTTCGACAGAAAAACGAGCACCCATTTTTAAGCGGTAGTCGGGGGTGGGGTCGGCACCAAGGACGGCGCCGAGAAGTCCGCTCACCACCACGATGTGTTCACGAGCAAAACTGTGTTGGGTAGGTGTCAAAGTAGGGAGGTCGAGATGACCCCACACCACCCCGGTGTAGCGCTCGCAGGCAACAAGAGTGGGCGAGCCGGCAAGAGATGAGTTCGCATATTGGGCGCGTTCAAGGTGTTTGCCCGATACGCCGAGGAGCACCGCAGAGCCACCGTCTGCATCGCGAAGTGCAGCAGCAATTGCCTTGCGCGGAGCGCCAAGAGCCTTTCCGAATACCCCTTGGGAGGGAGCCCACTTCGTTTTCGGCAGACCACCTTGGGCTTTTCCTTCTGAAGGGGGAAGAAGTACAAACATGTTTTTCTTTGTGGGCATACAACTTGAGGCTCTCGTTTGTGACGTGGAATGCGACTTGCCTACCGTGGGGTAATAAGATGCAAATGCATCCGACGGTAGGAGACATGTTGTGAAAGTACAGGTAGATCAATCGAAGTGCCAAGGGCACAACCGATGCTACGCCATTGCCCCTGAACTTTTTGATGTCGATGACATGGGTAATGCTTTTGCAATTGGAGATGGGGTCGTAGAGCCGCACCTTGTAGAAAAAGCACGCCTGGCCGTTGCTAACTGTCCCGAGTACGCCATCAGCATTGTTGAATAGCAAAGAAAGTTTTTATGACAACACTTGACGAAAAATCTATTTATGGGCCAGTAACAAACTGGCAAACCGACTTCGACCACGCAGACCCTTCGTATAACGAAAATGCACATGAAATTTGGAGCGAATTACGCGGCACATGTCCGGTCGCTCACACCGAGCGTTATGGCGGTACATGGCTACCGGTCACGCATGACCTGGTACATGAAATTGCCTACGACACTGAACACTTTTCTAGTCGAGGTGTAGTAGTCGCCACGGTGAAGCCGAGCGACCTTCCCGACGCCATTCCTGCGCCTATTGGTGGCGCACCCCCAATTACGTCAGATCCACCATTTCATCAAGATGCGCGCCGTATTTTGTTGCCTGCGTTTTCTCCTAAAACGATCGATCAGTGGGAACCTGAAATTCGCATATTGTGTCGCGAGCTCATTGCCGACATGAAAGAAGCCGACGTTGTAGATGCTGCAGTGCAATTCGCACAGCACATTCCGGTCAACGTCATTGCTCGCATGCTGGGCTTTCCCCCAGAAGACGGTGCAATTTTCCGCGGTTTCGTGCACGACGTATTGGAGTCCATCAACTTGGCTCCTGGACAACGAGCTGAAGCTTTCATGGCCCTCGATGCATACGTTGCAAAGCAAGTGCAAGATCACATCGACAATCCGCGTGATGACCTCACGAACTTTTTGTTGAATGCAAAAATTTACGATCAGCCACTCAGCCTCCAACATGTTGGTGGCAGCATTATCTTGCTACTCATTGCTGGCATCGATACAACGTGGAGCGCAATTGGTTCAAGCTTGTGGCACCTCGCAACAAACCCGGTAGACCGTCGTCGATTGGTCGACAACCCTGCTCTCATGCCAACAGCTATTGAAGAGTTTCTTCGCGCATATGCACCAGTCACTATGGCGCGTGTTGTAAAAGATGACTACAACTTTCACGGAAATGAAATGAAGCAGAATGACTGGGTACTTTTGCCGTTCCCTGCTGCTAACCGTGACCCTGAAGAATTTGAGAATGCCGATCAAGTACTCATTGACCGCGAAGTGAATCGCCATGCTGCATTTGGGCTTGGTATTCATCGCTGTCTGGGGTCAAACTTGGCACGACTCGAACTGCGCGTTGCAGTTGAAGAGTTCATTGCGGCGTTCCCCGATTTCGAGCTTGCACCCGATGAGGTTGTGAAATGGAGCGTTGGCCAAATTCGCGGCCCACGTGAATTGCCAGTTCGCATTAACGCCCGTACCCTCTAGGGGTGCTGGACCTCAATACTCTTAACCCCGATCAATACGATGCGGTGGTGCACCAAGGTGGGCCACTGTTGGTGGTTGCGGGGGCAGGTTCAGGAAAAACGCGAGTATTAACTCAGCGCATTGCATGGCTCATTGAGGGTGGCGTACACCCCATGCGCGTTCTTGCTATTACTTTCACTAACAAAGCTGCTGGTGAAATGCGTGATCGCGTGGAAGCGTTGGTTGGTCCGGTAGCGCGACAAATGTGGGTGAGCACTTTTCACGCAGCATGTGTGCGCATTCTTCGGGCTCATGCCGACCTCTTAGGGTTTCCTAAAACGTTTTCCATTTACGACCAGTCAGATGCTCAGCGTCTCGTTAGTTACGTTATTCGCGATCTTGGACTCGACGTCAAGCGATTTCCAGCACGTGGTGTTCAGGCACGAATTAGTTTGTGGAAAAACGAATTGCTCACACCAGGTAAAGCAAAAGATCGCTCTACCGGAATGCTCGAGTCAAAGCATGCCGATGTTTACATTGAGTATCAGTTGCGTTTAGAGCGCGCCGGGGCAATGGACTTTGACGATTTGCTCATGCGTACGGTGCAACTTTTCAAGCAGCATCCCGATGTGCTTGCAATGTACCAAGAGCGATTTGAACACGTTTTGATAGATGAATACCAAGACACCAATATTTCGCAAAATGAAATTGTTCTTATGCTTGGCGCAAAGCATCACAATGTTTGTGTTGTGGGCGACACCGACCAATCGGTTTACCGATTTCGTGGTGCAGATTTTCGCAACATTATGCAGTTTGAGGAAGCATTTCCCGATGTCACCACTGTGGTGCTGGCACAGAATTACCGCAGCACACAAAATATTTTGAATGCAGCCAATGCGGTTATTTCTAACAACATTGAGCGCAAGCCAAAGAACCTCTGGAGCGACTCCGGTGCAGGCGACCCCATCGTGCGTTATTACGCCGATGATGAGCACGATGAAGCGCGCTGGATTGCGCAACAAATTCACGAGGCACACGAAACCGATGCGCGCCAATGGGGCGAAATGGCCATTTTCTATCGTGCGAATGCGCAAAGTCGTATTCTTGAAGAGTCGCTCATACGTTTTGGTGTTCCCTACAAAATTATTGGAGGCACTCGTTTTTATGAGCGTCGCGAGGTAAAAGATGCTCTCGCTTACTTGCGTGCTTCCATTAACGAAACTGATGAAGTAAATGTGAAGCGAGTGCTCAATATTCCTAAGCGTGGCATTGGCGACACCAGCGTCGACAAACTTGATACATATGCCCGCACTCATGGCCAAGGGTTTTCTTTTGCACTTCATAATGCGACTGCAGCTTCGGTTGGCGGAGCAGCATTAAAAGGTATTACTTCATTTCTTGCATCGCTCGATGAAGCAGGCAACCATCAAAGTGAAGGCCCAGCAGAAGTACTGCGTTTAGTACTGAAGAGCTCGGGTTACATGACGGAGTTGGAAAACGAAGACACAGTGGAGTCGGCAGGTCGACTAGAGAACCTTGCTGAGCTCATTGGCTTTGCAGAAGAGTTCGATTCCGTTGACGATTTTCTTGAACAAGTTGCACTGGTTGCCGATACCGATCAAATAGATGGTGAAAACCGTGTCATGCTCATGACCCTGCATGCAGCAAAAGGCTTGGAATTTCCCGTTGTATTTCTTGCAGGTTTTGAAGAAGGTGTGTTCCCGCATAGCCGCAGCCTCGCAGAACCTGAAGAGATGGAGGAAGAGCGCCGCCTTGCATATGTGGGTATTACGCGTGCTCGTGAACTGCTCAATGTTTCACATGCATGGAGCCGTAGTTTGTATGGCAATACTCAATACAACCCGCCGTCACGCTTCTTAGAAGAAATTCCACATGAGCTTTTCCGCATTGAAGGCAATGCGAACGGTCAAAGTTTTTCTGGCGGAACTTCCTCATTTGGCGCAAGCGGTTCAAGCCGTCGCGAGCGCACCTACGGCAATTCATTTTCAGATGAACACACAAACCGTGTTGTTGATGCAGCCATTGCAGCAGGTCATGCCGCATCGCCAGTAGTGAATGCCAATGTTTTGTCCGATATTAAGGTGGGCGAAGATATTGTGCACCCAACATTTGGTGAAGGTGTCGTCATCGACATTAAAGGTGCTGGCGAAAAAGCAGAAGTAACCATTCGCTTTCGCGACAAAGGCACAAAAATACTTGCCCTGGCCTGGGCGCCTTTGAAAAGACTCTAAGTTTTGAGCCGCAGTGGTGTCTTGCCGAGACGCGTGCCAGAAGTAGAGTGAAGGTCATGAAGGCAGCACTACTTGTAGAGAGTTTGACGGGAAATACCTGGAAGGCCGCTGAAATGATTGGCGCAAATTTGCAACAATCAGGGTGGAGCATCACAGGTTTGTCGCCAGTTCGTAAACCAGATCATGGCTCTATTCAAAGTGCCGACATTGTGCTCGTGGGTACTTGGGTGCATGGCCTTTTTGTTGTCGGGCAAGCACCATGGGGTGCGGGTGCGCTAGCAAAACTTCCTGCAATGCGCGATAAAAAAGTTGCCACATTTTGTACGTTTGCATTAAACCCAGCAAAAACCCTCGACACAATGACGCGTATTTTGGAAACACGTGGGGCAGAAGTTGTGGGTGGTCTTGCACTTCACCGTGGCAAGTTGGGCGAGCACACAGAAATTTTTGTCGATCGTTTAGTGTCTGTGCTTGCTACTTCGTAGCGCGCAAGTCGATATATAAAGTGATGCGGTTCTCTACCAGAGGCCGAACATCTGTTGGCGTTGCCAACTCATCGAGTTCTACATTGCGACCCGAACAATCGGTGAAAGTACGTGTCTCTTTTACTTGTGTAGCAAGACAGGTCTCGTCGCGATCGGCTGGGTAGGCGTAGAACACCCGCCAACCCTTCGCGGGGTCGGTGCCTTGGTGGTCGAGAACAATGCTGCGCTTGCCATCGGGGTCGCGCAGGTCGGGGTAGAGGACAGGGCCCGACTCTGTGACAGTTTTCGCAACTTGAGTGACTGAGCCCACGCGAAAGGTTTGAGCGCCGAGGTTGGTGATGCTCTCGGGGTTGCGGGAAATAAGGGAAGCTGCACCCCATAAGGCCAAAAAGAGCAGTGCAAAAAAGACAATTCCTGCCCCAACGGGGGCAAAAGCTCTTGCGAGGGGAGACTTGAGTCGAGAAGATGCCACCCCCACAGTGTGGCGGGTTAGAAGGAAGATGCCACAACGGCGTAGGGTTTCTTTCTTGTGAAGAGGCCTTACCGAGTTGTCGTAGCTAAACCAGGGCTCGATGGTCACGATCGTGGTGCAAAAACCATTACGCGTGCCCTTCGAGACCATGGATTCGAAGTCATCTATACGGGTTTGCACCAAACCCCAGAGCAAATTGCAGAGACGGCTCTGCAAGAAGACGTTGACGCAGTGGGGCTGTCATTATTGTCGGGTGCCCACCTCACGTTGTTCCCCCGCGTCATGGAAGAACTCCGTGCTCGCGATCTTGGAGACATTCTCATTTTTGGCGGTGGAGTGATTCCCGATGCCGATGCACGAACTTTGAAGGAACAAGGTGTGAGCCAAGTGTTCGGACCTGGTTCGTCGTTGAAAGCCATTTGTGCTTGGCTAGAGGAGACGCTCGACTCAGCACAATAATTTTCTGAAGCAGTAAATGTTATTTTTGCATCCAAGATCTCAATTAATAATAAGGAGTAAGAGTGGACCTCTTTGAATATCAAGGCAAACAATATTTTGCCAAGTTCGGTATTCCTGTATCAGCCGGTGGCGTAGCAGTCACTGTTGACGAAGCAGTGAAAGTTGCCGACGCATCGCAGTACCCAGTTGTAGTAAAAGCTCAAGTGCAAGTGGGCGGTCGCGGAAAAGCTGGCGGCATTAAGTTGGCCAATAACGCCGACGAAGTGCGTTTGCATGCAGGAAATATTCTGGGAATGGATATTAAAGGCCACGTGGTCAAGCGCATTTGGGTAGAACATGCGTCCGATATTGACGAAGAGTATTACGCATCATTCACACTCGATCGTGCTGCGAAGAAGCATCTTTTAATGTTGTCTGCTCAAGGCGGCGTTGAAATTGAAGAAGTTGCAGAAAAAGATCCTGATGCAATTGTGAAGTTGCACATCAACCCTGTAGACGGTCTCAGCGAAAAAGTTGCTCGCCAGGCAGCAGTTGATGCAAAGATCCCAGCAAAGGCACTCGATGGTGTGGCAAAGATTTTGGTTCAGTTGTATGACTGCTTTACTGCAGGCGACTGTGACCTTGCGGAAATCAACCCACTCATCTTGAAGCCAACTGGTGAAGTGCATGCGCTTGACGCAAAAGTGAGCCTCGATGGAAACGCTGAATATCGTCACCCAGAATGGGCTGAATACAGTGCAACTGAAGAACTCGACGACCGTGAGCAACTCGCTCGCGAAAAGGGCTTGCAGTACATTGGCCTTTCAGGAACTGTTGGCATCATTGCCAACGGTGCTGGCTTGGCAATGAGCACGCTCGACGTTGTGAACCAAGTAGGCGGCACTGCAGCAAACTTCCTCGATATTGGTGGTGGCGCAAATGCTGACCAAATGGCAGCAGCCCTTGAAGTAATCAACTTCGACAAAGATGTGAAGAGCATTTTCATCAACATCTTTGGTGGAATTACACGAGGCGAAGAAGTTGCCAAGGGAATTGTTGAAGCAATGAAGCGCGTCGACTTGCGCGCACCCATTGTTATTCGACTCGATGGCACCAACGCTGAAGAAGGACGTGAAATTTTGGCTTCTGCCGGAATTCCAGAGTCCAAATTAATGAGTAAGCCAACAATGCTCGAAGCGGCCCGTGCTGCTGTAGCACTTGCGAACGGAAAGTAGAAAACACCATGGCCATTTTTGTAAACGAGAACACCAAGGTGATTGTTCAAGGACTCACCGGAGGTCAAGGAAAATTTCATGGGTTGCGCAACCGTGCCTACGGAACCAATGTTGTTGGAGGCGTAACACCAGGTAAGGGTGGGCAAGATGTTGAAGGCATTCCTGTTTTCGACTCTGTTGCCGATGCGGTAAAAGCGACAGGTGCCGATGCCTCATTTATTGCGGTTCCACCAAAGGCAGCTGCTGCAGCAATTTTGGAAGCAGCAAAAGCCGGAATCACTTTCATCGTGTGCATAACCGAGGGCATCCCGGCCCAAGACGAAGCGAAGGTGTTCAACACTCTTCTTCGCGATTATCCAAAAGTACGTTTGCTCGGCCCCAACTGCCCAGGAATTATTAGCCCAGGGAAATGCAACATCGGTATTACTGCTGGAGAAATTGCAGAGTTGCCTTCAGCAAAAGGTCCAAACGTGGGCATCGTTTCACGTTCAGGAACACTCACGTATCAGGCGCTCTACGAATTGAAGCAACAGGGAATTGGCGTGAGCACCTGCGTAGGAATTGGTGGAGACCCGGTGCCAGGAACTTCATTTGTTGATTGTCTTGCAGAGTTCCAAAAAGATCCAGAGACACACGCAATCATCATGATTGGTGAAATTGGTGGGTCTGCAGAAGAAGAAGCTGCAGAGTTCATTAAAGCCAATGTGACAAAACCAATGAGCGCATACATCGCTGGTGTTACTGCACCAGCTGGTAAAAAAATGGGCCACGCCGGAGCAATTGTTTCTGGCGGCAAAGGAACGGCACAAGGCAAGATGGACGCATTGCGTGAAGCAGGCGTACAAATTGGTTTGAACCCAACTGAAGCTGGTGCGCTCATGGCAGAAATTGTCAAGGGCTTAAAGTAAGTCACCAAGGTAATTCAGAAAGTTTGACCACAGTGCCCCGCGCCCTTCTCAGTGTCTATAACAAAACAGGCATAGAAGAATTTGCGCGGGGCCTTGTTGCGTCTGGGTGGAGCATCATCTCGAGCGGTGGAACAGCAAAAGCGCTCATCGAAGCGGGCGTCAACGTGACCGATGTAGCCGACCTCACTGGCGTGCCCGCAATTCTCGATCACCGCGTGGTCACGCTGCACCCCAAAGTGCACGGAGGGATACTTGCCGATACTGCACTGCCGCATCATGTAGCCGATATGGCTGAGTACGGCATTGAATCCATCGACCTAGTTGTGGTGAACCTGTATCCGTTTTCCAGTAATCCCAGTGTTGACCTCATCGATGTTGGTGGTCCAGCAATGATTCGTGCAGCTGCCAAAAACTTTGCGCGAGTAGGTGTAGTAGTAGAACCATCACAGTACGCGCCAGTACTTGCAGAAATTACGGCGAATGGAGTTGTGAGTTTAGAAACACGACGTCAGCTTTCAGCACAAGCATTTGCTACTACCCGTGATTACGACAAAGCAATTGAGCAATGGATGAGTGGAGATGAGAAGTCTTCGTTGTCTTTGCAGTTAGAGCATGTTTCAGATTTGCGCTACGGAGAGAACCCACATCAAACGGGTACCTTGTATCGGCTAGAAGGTAGCCACAGTTGGTGGAGCTCTGCAGAGCAACTGGGTGGCAAAGAGCTGTCGTATCTCAATGTTTTTGATGCCGACGCAGCATGGAAGCTAGTGCATCAATTTTCTGAAGCAGCAGCGGTCGTTGTAAAGCACGCCAACCCCTGTGGTGTAGCAACCGGGGCAACACTTTTTGATGCCTACCAACGTGCTCATGCTTGTGACCCGGTGAGTGCGTTTGGCGGAATTATTGCTCTCAACCGCGAGGTTGATGAAGCGACCGCACAGGAAATTTGCAATGTATTTACTGAGGTTATTGTTGCTCCGGCATATTCAGAGTCGGCACTTCGGGTTCTCCAAGGTAAGAAAAATTTGCGCATCATGCGAGCAAGTGACCCCAAGCTTCCCGAATACGAAATACGTAGCGTGAGTGGTGGTGTTCTTGTGCAAAGTCCCGATGGCGTGAACGATGACCCTGCAACATGGACTGTGGCAAGTAGCGCTCAGCCCACCCCAGAGCAGCTACAGCAGGCTGGCTTTGCGTGGAAGGTCTGTGCCGCGGTGAGCTCGAATGCCATTGTGGTCACACAAAATAATGAAGCAGTGGGCATTGGCGGGGGCCAGCAAAACCGTCTCGACGCAGCGCGGTTGGCGTGCGAACGCGCAGGGACCCGAGCCATTGGTGGGGTAGCGGCAAGTGATGCTTTTTTCCCATTCCGTGACGGGCTCGATATGTTGGCAGCCGCTGGGGTTCATGTCGTTGTCGAGCCAGGGGGCAGTGTTCGCGATGAGGAAGTCATTGCCGCAGCAAATGAACATGGCATTGTGCTCCTCTTCACTGGTACACGCCACTTCCGTCACTAAACTATTGCGATGGCCCGCATTACGGAACTCCTCGCTCGTGGTCGTACATTCTCTTTTGAGTTCTTCCCGCCAAAGACCGACGCTGCGCAATTATCTTTAGGTCGAACAATTGCGGAATTAGAAACTTTGCATCCCAGTTTTGTGTCGGTTACTTATGGTGCTGGTGGAAGTACCCGCGAACGGACTCGCGATCTCGTTACGTGGATGCGTCGCGAAACATCTATTTCGCCGATGGCGCATCTCACCTGTGTCGGCCATACGCGTGGCGATATTGCAGAAATCCTTCAGTCATATACAGACGCAGGTGTTGAAAACATTCTCGCTCTTGGTGGAGACCCACCAACTGACCCTGCCGACGTGCGCCCGAGCGACTATCGCTTTGCCTCCGATCTCGTCAATGAGTTACAAGCAGCTGGTCAGTTCAGCATTGGCGTTGCCGCACACCCAGAAGTGCATCCGCGTAGTACATCACGCAGCGATGACCGCAAATTTTTGGCAGAAAAACTACAGACGGCCGACTTCGCCATTACCCAATTTTTCTTTGAAGTAGAACACTATGTGCGCCTTGTTGAAGAACTTACGGCACTCGGAATTAATAAGCCCATCATTCCGGGCATTATGCCTGTGACCAACAAAAGTCAAGTACAACGCATGGCAGAAATGTCGGGGGCGGCTTTCCCACAAGAGTTAGCTCATCGGCTCGCCAAAGTAGATGACCCAGAAGAAGTACGGCGTATTGGAGTAGAAGCAGCAACTGAGTTGTGCGCCCAATTGCTCGATGCGGGTGCACCAGGGTTGCATTTTTATACGTTGAATCGGTCGAGTGCGACGCGTGAGATCTATGCAAACTTGGGGTTACCGGTTGTCTCGTCTGCCACCTGATTCCGCGGGAGGCTCGCGTACGCCAGCAGTAGTGCCCTATTTGCCAGGGCTCGACGGGTTGCGCGCGGTCGCCGTCATTGCGGTCATTTTCTATCATGCAAACCACTCTTGGTTAGAGGGTGGATTCTTGGGCGTCGAAGTATTTTTTGTGATTAGTGGTTATCTCATCACGCTTCTTTTAGTTGCCGAATCGCAGCGCACGGGCACCATTAATTTGCGTGAATTTTGGCTACGTCGCGCACGTCGCTTGTTACCAGCGTTATGGACACTACTCGTAGGTATCACTGTTTATGTTTCGTTGTTTAAACGCAATGAGTTAGGAACGCTGCGCGGTGACGTGCTCGCTGGTTTTTTCTACATTTCCAATTGGTTCCAAATTCATACCGGTAGCTCTTATTTCAGTGCTTTTGCTTTTGCGCCTCTGCGCCATCTGTGGTCGCTTGCAGTTGAAGAGCAGTTTTATTTGATATGGCCGCTTCTGATGTTTGTGCTACTGAAATTGTCACGCCGTCGACTGCCACTTATTGGTTTATGTTTTTTTCTCTCTGCAGTGGGTATTGCAGTATTAACTGCGGTCATGTATCGCACCGGGCCAATTTCCAACGCAACCGATACAGCGAATCAGTACTTTACGTTTCTTGGTCGCGATGTGGCTCGCATTGATTTTGTGTACCTGTCTACCATCACTCGAGCGAGCGGATTGTTCCTTGGTGGTGCACTTGGTGTGTGGTGGCGTCCGTGGTATATCTCTCAGGCGCGTATTGCTCAACGATCAGCACTTGTCGATGTAGTTGGGGTCCTTGGCTTGGTTTCGCTTGCATTCATGGCATGGCGCTTTACCAACGTGGTCACTGGAGCAGAAACAGGAAGTCATGGTTATGACCTTTTGTATCGTGGCGGCTTCTTCCTTGTGGCGTTGGCAACGGTTGCAGTTATTGCCGCAGTAACGCATCCTTCAACTTTTCTTGGAAGAGTTGTTTTAGGAAATAAAGTTTTTGTTTGGCTTGGTGTTCGCTCGTATGGTTTGTACCTATATCACTGGCCTATTTTTCAAATTTCTCGCCAAGTTGCCGGTAACGCACTGAGTTGGGGCCGTTTTACATTTTTGATGGCCTGTACGTTGCTCATTACCGAAGCGTCTTATCGATTCATCGAGACTCCTATCAGAAAAGGGAAACTTGGTGTCTGGTTGCGCACATGGCGCGGAGCGCCTACTCCGGAGCGCCAATTGCATCGGCGAAAAATGGTGAGCATTGGAGTAGTGCTTTCTCTCGCTCCAGTTTTTGCCATTGCAAATTTGTCAACAGCAAAAATTGAACTCGATGCAATTAGTCAAAGCTTGGTCGATGCTGATGGTTTCATTACCAACCTCATGCCCACCACCGTGCCATCAACTATTCCCACAAGTTCCGTCGCCGGTCAAGTAACAACTTCAACCGTTGCGCCAACAACAGTGCCGGCTGAACGGATCGATATTTTGGCAATTGGCGACTCTGTCATGCTGGGTGCTGCGCCAGAAATGACAAAATATGGGGTGACGGTCGATGCGCAAAAGAGCCGCGCTTTTAAAGCCGCCTTGCCAATTGTGAACTACGTGAAATCTATTAACGCTCTCGGCAGTGCTGTGGTCATTCACTTGGGCACCAATAGCGGCACGTCACAAGAAACAATTGACAGCATTGTGAGCGTGTTGGCCGATGTTCCCCGGGTGGTGGTACTCACGAACGCAGTACCTGGAAAAGGCTGGGAGGCATCAAACAACCGCCTCATTCGCGCATTGCCCGAGCGTTACCCCAATGTGCAGATCGTCGATTGGAAGAAGTACGCCACAGAGCATCCCAAATGGCTCTACGACGACCTCACGCACCTGCGCCCTATGGGTCAGCGCAAGTACACCGCGCTCATCATGGAGGCTTTAGGACGTCCTGGGCCGCAGTTCGAAGAAGCGGTCTTAACGGCACCGGGGCAAACGACGAGCACCTCAAGCACTACCTCCTCAGTTGCCCAGCGGGCAACCACCACCTCCGTGAAATAGCTTGTATCGCTTCGGCTTGGGTGGCGGGCACGTGCGACCTACGATAGAGGTCTATGACAACCCCCGTACGAGTCGCCGTTACCGGCGCAGCAGGCCAAATTGGCTACAGCCTTTTATTCCGTATCGCATCTGGCGCAATGTTGGGACCAAACACACCCATCATTTTGCAGTTGCTTGAAATTACCCCAGCACTTGGCGCACTAGAGGGCGTCAAAATGGAACTCGAAGATTGCGCATTCCCGCTTCTCCAGCAAGTGGTGTGTACCGATTCGGGTGACGTTGCTTTCGGCGATGCCGATGTAGCCATGCTTGTTGGTGCAATGCCTCGCAAAGACGGCATGGAGCGAGCCGACTTGTTGTCGGCAAACGGTGGCATCTTCAAACCACAAGGCCAAGCAATTGCTGCGAATGCAAAAAAGAACATCAAAGTGCTTGTGGTGGGCAACCCCGCAAACACCAATGCTCTCATTGCAATGAATAACGCAAAGGGAATGAACCCAGGTCAGTTCACAGCAATGACCCGCCTCGACCACAACCGCGCTATTTCGCAGTTGGCAGCAAAACTCAATCGCCCAGTGTCATCTATTAAAAAGATGACCATTTGGGGCAACCACTCCACTACTCAGTACCCCGATCTTTTCCATTGCGAAGTTGACGGCAAAAATGCAGCAGCAGCAGTGAACGACCAACAATGGCTCGACGAAACTTTTATTCCCACCGTTGCCAAGCGTGGCGCTGCCATTATTAAGGCTCGCGGTTTGTCGTCGGCAGCCTCGGCGGCAAATGCAGCTATCGATCATGTTCGCTCATGGGCTACCGATACACCAGAAGGTGATTGGGTCTCAATGGCGGTTCCCTCCGATGGTTCATATGGTGTACCTGAAGGACTCATTTCGTCTTTCCCATGTGTATGTAAGAACGGTGAATACAAAATTGTTCAGGGTCTCGACATCGATGCATACAGCCGAGGCAAAATTGATGCATCGGTTGCAGAGCTTGTTGAAGAGCGCGACGCAGTTCGTGAACTTGGGCTGATTTAGTACAAGAGAAAATATTTACAATGTCAGTAGCGGCCCTCGTGAATACCAGCGAGTGGCCGCTTTCTGATTTTCAGACCATTACGCAATTACGCGAAATGTTTCAGCGTGATGGCGTAGTGGTATTGCCAGACTTTATTTCGAGCGATGTAGTTCTGCGTATGGTGGCAGAAGCCGAAGAACTCATTGCGCTGGCGCATCGCTCGGAGTCTCATAAAACCGCGTATTTAAGCACTCCAGACGACTCATTTCCTGTTGGCCACCCCCGCCGTACTGTGCAGTCGTCTGCAGTGGAAGTGATTGCCTATGACCACATTCCTGCAGGTCATGTGGTGCGTGAACTGTATGAGTCTGAGGAACTCATGAGTTTTATTGCCAGTGTCCTTGGGCAAGAAAAGCTTCACCGGTACGCAGACCCTTTTGGTGCATTGAATCTTGCCGTCATGAGTGAAGGTGACCAATTGGGTTGGCATTTCGATATGACCGACTTCGTGGTGTCACTTGCATTGCAACCTTCGCAGGCTGGTGGGAAATTTGAAAACGCACAAAAACTTCGCACGGCAACCGATGAAAATTATGACGGTGTGCAAAGCGTGTTGTTGGGCAACGCACATGACCGTATTCGTGTAGAACCAATGCATGCAGGCACGCTGATGATTTTTAACGGCCGCACATCATTGCATAAGGTGACTCCTGTTGAGGGCAACACTTTGCGCATTGTTGCACTGTTGGCGTACGACACAAAGAGTGGTACCGATTCGTCAGATGAATTGAAGCTCTCGCGATACGGAAGGTTGCCCCAATGAAATCTGAATACGGAGAATCATTTGTCGGAGAAGGAACTACCGCCGCACATATCAACACAGTGCTTGGCGACAGGGAGGGCGCAGTAGGAACAGCGTGGGCAACTGGTTTAGCAACTCCAAGTGTTGGGCATACGCGTTTTGTGGCGGTTGCTGCACCAAATCAACCGTTGCAGCCAATGACGCTTTTTGTGAACAAGGCAACCATTGAAACCGAGCATCACGGTGATCTCACCTGGGGTGCTGCTCAACGTGGTGTGGCGCGGGGTGTGCAAAAAGCGCGCGACAACGGCGTCTTTGGTACAAATGATTTACATGACCTTGCACTCATTGTGGCCGTGTGGGTGAACCCGCTTGCCGATGATGCTGTACAAGTTGAGGAAAATAATGCCGAGGCAACGTATCTTGCATTGAAGTCGGGCAGTTATTTGTAAACGGTGATTTGCGCTACTTCTTCGAAGATGGGGTCGAGCGCCGCAAAAATTTCTTGGCTGTGCAGAAGCATTTGTGCGTCACCTCCAATACGTATTGCACCAGTTATGAATGCATCTTCGGCAGCCATTTCACCAGTTGCTACCGCAACGGCAGTTTCCCATTCTTGTTCAAGACGCACATGTTCTGGGTCGGCTGGGCCGGCACCAAATGTGATTGCGTTGTCTCTTACTTGAAGGTGGTACAAGACGGTGTCTTCCGGGCCGTCGCTGACCATTTGGGTAATACCAATGTTCAAGGTGGAGCCGAGTGACTGTAGATGCGCATTTTCTGCAGCACGTGTGCCAATTGCTTCAATCCAGTCGAGGCTGAGGTAGCGAACAGTACTCATGAGTCTTACTTCTGGTGTGACGTGCGCCGGTGGCGAATAAATTCAACGGCAATAGGGGCAATGGAGAGTGCCACAATGGCAAGGCTGGCTATTTCAATGTTCTCTTTGACGAAGTTCACTTCGCCGAGGAAATAACCAAGAGTGGTAACGCCTCCACCCCAAACGACACCGCCGATGATGTTGTAGAGAACGAATGTGCGGTAGTTCATTTTTCCCACACCGGCAACAATGGGAGCAAAGGTGCGCACTACAGGAACAAAGCGCGCGAGAACAATTGTCTTGGCGCCATATTTTTCTAGAAAGGCGTGAGCCTTCTCGACATTTTTAGGATTAAAAACACGCGACTTTGGACGGTCAAATAATGCTGGCCCCACGCGATGGCCAAACCAATAGCCGACTTGGTCACCAGCAATGGCGCACAGTGTGGTGACGAGAGCAACCAAGGGGAGTGGGGGAAGAACATTGCTTCCTGCACTTGACGACAAAAACCCCGCAATAAATAACAGTGAGTCGCCGGGCAAAAAGAATCCGATGAGTAAACCAGATTCTGCAAAAACGATTAATCCGAGCAGTACCAGCCCGCCGCTCTCCAACCAGTTTTGAATGTTGAAGAGGGCGAGCATGGTATTGCGTAGTTCGGAATTACTTAGCTACAGGTGAGCTAACAAGTGATGGTGCTTTACGACTTGAAAAGGCGAGTGCACCAATCAAGATGATGAGCGCTGCACCTGCAATAGCAAATCGTGCACCGTCGTTGTCGCGCAAGCTGATGACAGCTGGCAAAACAAGGAGAGATACCAAGTTCATTACCTTGATGAGCGGGTTCAATGCAGGACCAGCTGTGTCTTTGAATGGGTCACCAACAGTGTCGCCAATAACTGCAGCTTTGTGAGCATCGCTGCCCTTGCCACCATGGTGTCCGTCTTCGATGTACTTCTTGGCATTGTCCCATGCACCACCAGCATTGCTGAGGTAGTTCGCCATGAGCTGGCCGGTCACAATTACTGCTGCAAGGAATGCACCAAGAGCGGTGTAGTTAATGCCAAATCCAACAATGACTGGGGTGAGTACTGCAAGAAGTGCAGGAGTGGTGAGCTCACGCAATGATGCTGCTGTACAAATGTCAATGACTGGGCCGTAGTCGGGCTTTTTGGTTCCCGCCATAATGCCGCCATCTGCAAACTGGTTGCGCACTTCTTGTACAACTACACCAGCAGTACGGCCAACGGCGCGAATAGCAAGTGCAGAGAAAAGGAATGCAACCGAGCCGCCAATGAGGAGACCAATAAAGGTCTTCACGTCGGCAACGTTAATTTGCGTTTCAATCGCTTTGAACACGTCACTGCCTTCAAGACGCTCACCGATGTATTCAGTTGTCTTGCCGTAGAGCGCAAGGTTTCCTTCGCTGTAGCGAAGCCCAAGTTCACCAGCAATGGTTTCAATGTACGACGCAAACAGTGCAACAGCTGCAATAACAGCAGAGCCAATTGCGAAGCCTTTTGTTACCGCTTTTGTTGTGTTACCAACAGCATCGAGGCTCACCATGATGCGTTGCGGTTCACCATGGAACTCGCCGCTCATTTCAGCAATACCTGCGGCGTTGTCTGAAACAGGGCCGAACGTATCTTCCGAAACAATGACACCAGTGGTGGCGAGCATTCCCATGCCACACAAAGCAACAAGGTAAAGCGAGAACTGCAAGTTGCCGCCGCCAAGCATCAATGTGCCAGCAAGTGAAAGTGCAATTGCAATTGCTGCATACACCGACGACTCAAGACCCGACGCAGTTCCTGCAAGAACAACAGTTGCCGGGCCAGTTTGGGTTGCTTCAGCAATTTCTTGCACTGGACCGTATTCGGTTCCGGTGTAGTACTCGGTGAGACGACTTACTGCTTGAGCAAGTACGAGCCCAATGAGTACTGCGCCAAAGACGCGCCAACCTACATTCGACATCACTGTTGATTCGTTGCCTACGTAGCCAAGTGCAAGGAGAAGTGTTCCGATAACGGTGATAATTCCAGCAGTTAAAAAGCCACGGTTAATTGGCTTCAAAGCATTGGTTTCGCCTTCTTTAGCTTTGACGGCAAAGATGCCAGCGATTGATGCAATGACACCAATGGCACGTGCGGCGAGTGGGAATACCAAGCCGAGTGCTGGGTTCATGTCGACCGACTTGAACGCTGCAACACCCAAGATGATGGATGCAACAAGTGTTACTTCGTAGCTTTCAAACAAGTCGGCAGCCATACCGGCACAGTCGCCTACGTTGTCGCCTACGTTGTCGGCAATTGTGGCCGGGTTACGTGGGTCGTCTTCGGGAATGCCTGCTTCAACTTTGCCCACAAGGTCTGCACCTACGTCGGCAGCCTTAGTGAAGATTCCGCCACCTACGCGCAAGAAGAGTGCAAGGAGTGATCCACCAAAACCAAAGCCGATGAGCATTGCTGATGATGTGTTTTGGAATACTGCAATGATGAGTGTTGCACCGAGAAGTCCGAGACCAACGGTGAACATTCCTGCAATACCGCCAGTGCGGAAAGCAATTTGCAATGCTTTTGGCATGGAGCCAGTTAACGCAGCAGCTGCTGTTCGCACGTTGCCTCGAGTTGCCAAGGTCATACCGATATAGCCAGTAAGACCAGATGCAAAACATCCGAGGATGAATGAGATGGTGCGGAAGGTACCTGAAGCCATGTAGCTCAGTTTTTCAACACCGTCTGCGTTCTCAATTGATACCGAGGTGAGAAACACCACGATGGCAACGGGAACAAGGATGATTGCAATGGTGCGAAACTGACGCTTGAGGTATGCCCATGCGCCTTCTTGAATCAACAAAGCAATTTCTTTCATTTTTGGCGTACCTTCATCTTCGGCAAGTACCGATTTCATGAGATAAAAACCAACTGCGATGGCAAGTAGTGCTGACAAAGCAGAAAGAAGCAAAATGAGCCACTCTCCGCCTTGCAGTGTGAATTCCTGCCAACCGCCTTCAGATGCGAGAAGTCCTGTCACGTGGGGTGACCTTTCGTATGGGGGGGTAAGGCGAACCTTCCCCAGGGTTTGTTTCCGACCTTGAGAGTGTAGGTAACTCACCCACCTCAGGGCGAATATGGTCACAAAACAGTCCCTCATTGTTACTAATGGGTAACAAAGACGGCGTGAATTGTGTCGCCCTCTTTGAAGAAGTTCACTTGAGCGGGTCGTGGGGGCTACCGTTTTCAACGCAATGGCTCTTCTCGGCTTTCCGGGCGAGTTTTTTTGAAAGGTACGTCTCGATGGCACAAGTACTCGAATCACAGCGTGGACCCGTGACGGGCACCGCTGTAGCGAAAAAGAAGCGTCGTCCGTTTTTACTCGACCTCTACAGCACAGCTGTGGGCAAAAAGTACGTCATGGCACTCACCGGAATTGCTCTCATCGGTTTTGTGGTGTTCCACATGATTGGCAACTTGAAGATGTATTACGGCCAGTCAGATCTCGACCACTACGCAGAGTTCCTCAAAGAATTGCTTTATCCCATAGCGCCAAAAGGCGTTGTGTTGTGGCTGTTGCGCGGTGGGTTGCTCACCATGGTTGCGTTACACATCCATGCTGCGTATTCATTAACACAGCTAAATCACAAAGCGCGCCCAGTGAAGTACCAAAGTGAGCGTGACTATCAAGTCGCAAGTTTTGCAAGCCGCTCAATGCGCTACACCGGTGTCACGGTGATTTTGTTTGTTACTTGGCATTTACTCGATCTCACATGGGGCGTAGTCAACACCGTCGGAGCCGATGGCGAGTTCGTTAAGGCCGATGTCTACGACAATGTGGTGCGCAGTTTCGAACGCTGGCCAGTTGCATTGTTTTATATCGCGGCCAACATCATGTTAGGAATCCATCTCTTTCACGGAGTATGGAGCCTTTTTCAGTCGATGGGCTGGAATAGACCGCGTTTTAATGAATGGCGACGTTCAATTGCAGCAGGAATTGCAACCATCGTTGTTGTAGGAAATGTTTCATTCCCCGTTGCGGTGCTTGCCGGCATCGTGGGCGGCTGAGAGAGCAGGACAAAGGAAAAATCATGAGCACACAATTGAACTCAAAAATCCCTGCCGGCCCACTTGGTGACAAGTGGTCCTCGTACAAAGAAGATGTGAAGTTGGTGAACCCCAACAACAAGCGCAAATTCAAAGTGATTGTGGTGGGAACCGGTCTTGCCGGAGCATCTGCAGCGGCAACGCTCGCAGAGCTTGGTTACCAAGTAGACGCATTTACTTTTCACGACTCACCTCGTCGTGCGCACTCCATTGCTGCACAAGGTGGCATTAACGCTGCGAAGAACTACCAAGGCGACGGAGACAGCGTGCATCGCTTGTTCCACGACACCATTAAAGGTGGCGACTTCCGTTCGCGCGAAGCAAACGTGCATCGCTTGGCGGAAGTATCGGTCAACATCATCGACCAGATGGTGGCCCAAGGTGTTCCATTTGCTCGTGAATACGGTGGCCTTCTCGATAACCGCTCATTTGGTGGTGCTCAAGTAAGCAGAACTTTTTACGCTCGTGGTCAAACTGGTCAGCAGTTGTTACTGGGTGCGTATCAGCAACTTGCACGACAAATTGGTTTGGGTGGTGTGCGCCTGTTTAATCGCACTGAATTAGTTGATGTGGTCACAGTAGAAGGGCGTGCAGCCGGAATTGTTGTGCGCGACTTGATAACCGGAGAAGTTACTTCACACGCAGCGCATGCTGTGGTCATGGCAACTGGTGGTTACGGAAACGCATTTTTCTTGTCGACAAATGCAATGTCGTGCAACGTCACTGCTGCCTGGCGCGCACACCGTAAGGGTGCATATTTCGCTAACCCTTGTTACACGCAAATTCACCCAACGTGTATTCCGCAGAGCGATGAGTTTCAGTCGAAGCTCACACTCATGTCGGAGTCACTGCGTAACGACGGTCGTGTTTGGGTACCGAAGAGTCCCGATGAGAGTCGCAGGGTTGCCGATATTCCTGAAGAAGATCGCGATTACTACCTTGAGCGCCTGTACCCATCGTTTGGGAACTTGGCACCGCGAGATATTTCTTCTCGCGCGGCAAAGCGTTTGGTAGATAAAGGTCAGGGTGTAGGGCCACTGAAAAATGGTGTGTATCTCGACTTCGCCGATGCAATTGCGCGCTTGGGCATAGATGTGGTGAAAGAGCGCTACGGCAACCTATTCGACATGTACGAGCGCATTGCCGGAGAGAATCCTTATGACATTCCTATGCGCATTTATCCTGCATCGCACTACACCATGGGTGGCTTGTGGGTTGACTACGAACTGATGACCAGCATCCCTGGCTTGTATGCAGCGGGCGAAGCAAACTTCTCCGACCACGGCGCAAACCGATTGGGTGCATCTGCATTGATGCAAGGTCTTTCCGACGGTTACTTCGTGTTGCCTTACACCATTGGTAATTATTTGGCACCAATGTTGAACAAGGCAATTCCGAGTGTGGATCACCCTGAATTCAAAGCTGCTGAACTTGCAGCACGTGAACGATTCGCTGGGTATCTCAATATTGGTGGAACACGTTCACCCGATTGGTTCCATCGTGAAGTAGGAAAAATTATTTGGGACTATTGCGGCATGGAGCGCACCGAACAAGGTTTGGAAAAAGCCCTGTCGGAACTTCCTGCCTTGTACGACGAGTTCAAAAAAGATCTTCGTGTAACAGGTAGCGGAGAAAGCCTCAACCAAACGTTAGAAAAAGCAGGTCGCGTCGACGACTTCTTCCAACTCGGCATGTTGATGTGCCGCGATGCACTCGAGCGTCAAGAAAGTTGCGGCGGTCACTTCCGCACCGAGTATCAAACAGAAGAAGGCGAAGCGTTGCGTGACGACGACAAGTTCTGTCACGTAGCCGCCTGGGAATGGTCGGGCGATCCGATGACCGCAAAACGCAACATTGAAGAACTTGAATTTGAAAATGTCCACCTCGCAACACGGAGCTACAAGTGAGTAATCATCTCAAGGACGTCATCCTTAAAATTTGGCGTCAAAATGGCCCGCAAGACTCAGGTCGTTTTGAAACATATAAAGTCGACGAAATTAGCGACGAAGCATCGTTTCTTGAAATGCTCGACTACCTCAATGAGCAACTCATTACCGATGGAAAAGAAGCCATTGTTTTCGACCACGACTGCCGTGAGGGCATTTGTGGAACTTGTTCACTCATGATCAATGGTCAAGCGCATGGTCCAGAGCGCAGTACCGCTACATGCCAATTGCACATGCGCAAGTTCTCAAGTGGAGCGGAAATTGTTATTGAGCCATGGCGTGCTGCAGCGTTCCCCATCATTAAAGACCTCATGGTCGATCGCTCTGCATTTGACCGCATTATCGAGTCGGGTGGCTTCATCACCTCCGTCACCGGTGGTGCTCCAGACGCAAACCTCATTCCCATTCCGAAGCCAGTAGCTGACTCCGCAATGGACTCTGCGGCGTGCATTGGCTGTGGTGCATGTGTGGCAGCGTGCCCGAATGGTGCCGCCAACCTATTTACCTCGGCAAAAATTGCGCACCTGAACTTGCTTCCCCAAGGACAAGCAGAGCGCTATAAGCGTGCTGAATCAATGATTGAAAAAATGGATGAATATTTCGGCTCCTGCACGAATCACGGGGAATGTGAAGCTGCTTGTCCAAAAGAGATTTCCATCGATGTCATTGCCTTGGCAAATGCCGATTATCGCAAGGCAAAACTTAAGAACAGGAAATTCATTAGTCGAATCTAGTGGGCTAACGTGAGGCTATGACCCTCCATGTCGCGCCTTCTCATTTACCCACCACGCTAGGTGGACTCCGCACATCGGGCTGGATATCGCGTCCAGTCAAAGAGGAATTACGGCGTAATGCCATTGTAAAAATCGCAAAAGGCGAACCACTTTTTGCTGGCGTATTGGGATTCGAAAATACCGTCATGCCGCAGTTAGAGAACGCGCTTCTTGCTGGGCACGATGTGGTGTTTCTTGGTGAGCGTGGGCAAGCAAAGTCACGCATTATTCGTTCACTCACTGGGTTGCTCGACGAGTGGATGCCCATCATTGAGGGCAGTGAAATTAACGACGACCCGTATGCTCCTGTTTCGCGTCATGCGCGAGATCTTGTTGAGCAATTAGGTGAGTCAACACCTATTGCGTGGGTGCATCACTCCGAGCGTTTCGGCGAAAAACTTGCTACACCCGATACATCAATTGCCGACCTCATTGGTGAAGTTGACCCCATCAAAGTTGCCGAGGGTCGCTACCTGAGCGACGAACTTACTTTGCATTACGGGTTGGTGCCACGTACGAATCGTGGAATTTTTGCCATCAACGAATTGCCAGACCTTGCTGAACGCATTCAAGTGGGTTTATTGAACGTGTTGGAAGAGCGAGACGTTCAAATTCGTGGATACAAAATCAGACTTCCACTCGACGTGCTGTTGGTGGCATCGGCAAACCCCGATGACTACACAAACCGCGGACGCATTATCACTCCGTTGAAAGATCGTTTTGGAAGTCAAATACGTACGCACTACCCGTTGGAAGTGGCAACGGAAGTAGCCATTATTGAACAAGAATCTCGGCCCGCAAGTATTGGCGATGTTGAGGTCGTGGTTCCCGACTTCATGAAAGAAGTCATTGCAACGTTCAGTCATCTTGCGCGTCAAAGCAATCACATCAGCCAACGCAGTGGCGTCAGTGTTCGTTTATCGGTAAGTAACTACGAAATTATGTGCGCCAATGCTGTTCGTCGTGCATTGCGAGCTGGTGAAACCAATGTTGCCCCACGTGTGAGCGACCTGGAAGCACTTGCTGCATCTACATCTGGAAAAGTAGAAATTGAATCGCTTGAAGAGGGCCGCGAAGGCGCAATTCTTGAGCAAATTGTGAAAGCAGCTGTATTGCAGGTCTACAAACGTCTTGCTACACCTGCCACTGTGCACATTGACAAAGTCAATGAAATTCTTGCTGCCTTTGAGTCGGGCACGCTGGCCCATGCAGGCGAAGACATCACTTCGTCGCAACTGGTGCAGTTGCTTTCCGACATTCCTGCATTGAAGTCGGTCGTAGAAGTATTTGTAGGCACCAATGCAAACCCGGCAGTTTTGGCGAGTGGTGTGGAGTTTGTGCTTGAGGGTCTGCACCTCTCCAAACGATTGAATAAAGATTCTTCAGGAGTGCGTGCTACGTATCGCGCTAAAGCGTGAGTAGTCAGATCATTTTGTGAAGAACCTCATCATCACCGGTGGCTGGGCACATGAGTTTTCAGACAGCGCTGTAGTTTTGAGTGAGGTTTTAGCGGCGCAACCTGTCGATGGCGCTTCTGTACATTCCACGGTTGTTGATGGCATCGACGATGCAATTCAGGCATTGCAAGAAGGTCAATTTGATGTGGTCACGGTGTATGCCTGCTGGTTCACCATGACCGACGAGCGCTACACCCCTGAACAGCGTGCGCAGTGGGCTAGAACGACCCCAGTAGAACTACGTGAGGCTATTGCAGCACATGTGAAGCGGGGTGGCGGGTTGCTGGTGCTGCATACGGGCATCATTTGCTTCACCGACTGGCCCGAATGGCCGCACTACATCGGAGGAAGTTGGAACTGGGGTGCATCGTGGCACCCTGCCGTTGAAGTATTCGCAGCACGTTGGGCAAGCGCGTTGCGCGAGCCACAACTGCATCCCATCGTGCATGACCTTGGCGAAATTGTGGTGGAAGACGAGCGATATTGCGAGCTTGGTGTGGGTCCTCGCGCACAGGTGCTTTTAGAGTCCGATGGCCCAGAGGGTATTCAGGCCTCCATGTGGACGCATGAACAGGGCTCGTCGCGCGCCGTTTTCAGTTCACTGGGGCACGACCACCGATCGCTCAATAATCTGCAACATGGCCGGCTCCTGCGCCGCAGTATTGCGTGGGTAGGGCAACTTTCCGACACCGTTGTACGAGAGGTGCATTAAGCAACTACCATTCCATCGTCTGTTACAACAGGGGGAATTGAATGTCGTTAGTTGGAGCACGTGTACTTCGTAAAGAAGACCCAAATCTCATTACCGGAAATGGACAATATGTCGATGACCTACAGCCAGCAGGTTGTACGTCAATGGTGTTTGTTCGCTCAACCGAAGCGCATGCAAAAATTCGGTCCATAGATACGGCTGAAGCGTTAGCCTTACCTGGCGTACTTGCCGTATGGACTTCAGCAAATGTTGCGCAACTCGCCAACTGCCCAGGTGGGCTGCCAGGTCTCGACCAACCATTACTTGCAAAAGATATTGTTCGTTTTGTTGGTGAAGGTGTTGCAGTCGTGGTTGCAACCGATCGGTATATTGCTGCCGACGCAGCTGAACTCATTATTGTCGATTATGAACCACTGCCTGCTGTAGCAAGTTTGAGTGCAGCGATGGCACCAGGTGCTGTTGTGCTTCACGAAGTCCTTGGCGGCAACACCGTACATTTCCAAGATTTTGAGAATCCACTCGATGAGGCATTCGCAGCAGCACCTCGCACTGCATCGCTGCATATTGTGAACAACCGCTGCGCACCTTCACCTATTGAACCCAATGTGTGTCTTGCCGATTGGGGACGCAGCGGCCTCACGCTCTGGGCAGCTTTTCAAGCTCCTCACCATTTGCGCAACACCATTGCTCAGTACTTTGGCATTCCGCAAGACTCCACTCGCGTTGTAGCCCCCGACGTAGGCGGTGGATTCGGCGCAAAAATTAACTTCGTACCTGAATTTTTCTTAACGGCATTGTTGTCGAAAGAAATTGGCAAGCCAGTGAAGTACACCCAAACACGTAGCGAATGTTTGGTAGCGATGTTGCACGGTCGTGCCCAAGAGCACGATGCAAGTGTTGCGTTCGACAACGATGGTCGTATTTTGGCTTTGAAGTTAACGGTTACTCAAGATCAAGGTGCATACCCAAATGGCACTGGCATGGGTCTTCCCGTTCTCACCACCGCAATGGCTGCTGGGTGCTATCGCATTCCTGCTGTTGCCATTTCGTGGCGAAATGTTGTTACCAACACCACTCCAGTTGCTGCTTACCGTGGTGCGGGGCGTCCAGAAGCGTCTTTTACCATCGAGCGTCTCATCGACCTCATTGCCGATGAAACTGGTGTTGACCCAGTGGAAGTACGTCGCAGAAACTTTATTCCGGTTGATGCATTTCCTTACGCAACGCATAGCCCGCTTGCCATGTACGACAGTGGCAACTTTGCCGGAGCGCTCGATGAATTGTTGAAGCATGTGAATTATGACGAATTGAAAAAAGAACAAGAAAAGCGTCGTCAAGATCCTGCTGCAAAACTTCTTGGTATTGGTTTTGCATCGTGGTTAGAAATTGCTGGGTTTGGGCCACCTGGGTCGCTCGAAGCTTTCGGGCACTTGGCGTCGTGGGAATCGGCACAAGTACGTATTCAGCCTGACGGCAGCGCCATTATTTTCACCGGTGCGTCACCTCATGGTCAAGGCACTGTTACCACCTATGCACAAATTGCAGCCGATGAACTCGGAATCGATTTTGATCGCATCAGCGTGAAACACGGTGATACGGCGGTTGTCCCGCAAGGTATCGGAACCATGGGTTCGCGTGCGGTTGCTGTTGGTGGCGAAGGTGTAAAAACTGCAAGTGGTCGTGTGTATGAAAATGCAAAACGTATTGCTGCGCATTTGTTGGAAGCAAGCGCTGAAGACATCATCATCGAAGATGAAAAATTCTTTGTGAAAGGAACGCCTGCACGAAGCGTCCCGTGGAGTGAGGTGGCGTGGAAGAGTTTTCAACCATTGGAGCTTCCCGGAGGAATGGAACCCGGCGCACTCGACTCCACAGTTTTCCAGCAAGTTCCTAACTTCAGTTTCCCCTCCGGCGCATATTGCTGTGTCGTAGAAATTGATCGCGAGACGGGCGGAGTCAATATTGTCAACATGTATCTCGTTGACGATTGCGGAACGGTCATCAACCCACTCTTGGTAGAAGGCCAAGTGCATGGCGGGGTTGCCCAAGGCATTGCCCAGGCGCTCTACGAGCACATGTTGTACGACCCAAGTGGCGTTCCACGCACATCTACATTTATGGACTATCTCGTGCCAGCAGCGTCAGATCTGCCTGGGTATGTCACGGGTCGCATCAATACGCCTAACCCCAGCAACACTCTGGGAGCCAAGGGCGTAGGTGAGTCGGGTTCAGTTGGTGCACCACCGGCAGTTGTAAATGCAGTTGTCGATGCGCTGAGTCACCTGGGCGTGAAACACATCGACATGCCAGTAACACCAATTAAAGTATGGAACATTTTAGAAGGGGCAAAGTAATGACTATTCGTACCGCAATCACCGTGAACGGTAAAGATACTTCTCGCGAAGTAGAAGCCCGCACGCTTCTTGTTCATTACCTGCGTGAAGAATTAGGTCTAACCGGTACTCATATTGGGTGCGACACCTCAAACTGTGGTGCATGCACGGTTCTCCTCGATGGAGAAGCAGCGAAGTCGTGTACCATTTTTGCCGCACAAATTCACGATTGCCATGTCACCACCATCGAAGGTGCGGCACAGGCTGATGGGTCATTTAGCCCTATGCAAGAAGGGTTCCGTCAAGAGCACGGCCTGCAGTGCGGCTATTGCACACCAGGAATGATTATGGCTTCTACGGCGTTGTTAACAGAAAACCCGAACCCAACAGAAGAAGAAATTCGTCATGCACTTGAGGGCAACCTCTGTCGTTGCACCGGCTACGAAATGATTGTTAATGCGGTTCGCTGGGCAGCAGAAAATCCAAACTTCACATCTGGAGGCGTCAAGTGATACCTGCACAATTTGACTACGTTGAAGCTACATCGGTAGCCGATGCAATTCGTTTACTTGCAGAACACGGTGATGAAGCAAAACTTCTTGCCGGTGGGCACTCGCTCATTCCTCTGATGAAGTTGCGTTTGGTGACGCCAGCAACGCTTATCGACGTAACGCACATCAAAGAGTTGTCATACATTAAAGAAGAAGGCAACAACATCGTTATTGGCGCCCTGACGCGCCACCGCGATATTGAAGAGTCCGATTTGGTGAAGAAGCATCTTCCTCTCGTCGCACATGTTGCTGGCGAAGTGGGCGACCCTCAAGTGCGTAATCGTGGAACCATTGGTGGTTCGTTGGTGCACGGCGACCCGGCAGCAGATCTTCCTGCAGCTGCGTTAGCAACAGGTGCAACCATGGTCATTGCTGGAAAAAATGGTGAGCGACGTATTTCAGCGCAAGATTTCTTCGTTGACTTTTTAGAGACCGATGTTCAGCCAGGAGAAATACTCATAGCAATTGAGTTTCCAAAGCACACCGATGCAGGTTGGGCATATGAAAAGTTTGTGCGCCGTGCAATGGACTACTCCATTGTTGGCGTTGCACTTCAACTTGGCGCAAAACCTGGTGTTGCGCTTGTCAATATGTCGAACAAACCGCATCTTGCAGTGTCAGCGTCACAGGCAATTGGTAAAGGTGCAGCAATTGCCGATGTGCTTGCGGTCATTAACGACAACACAAACCCACCAGAAGACCTCAATGCAACTGTGGAGTACCGTCAACATCTTGCACGTGTGCTTACGCAACGCGCATTTGCTACTGCTTCAAAATAGTTATGCCCATTCGTGCCGAGGTTTTGAAAGACCGTTGCATTAGTTCTGGGCGTTGTGTTGGCGACGAACCAAGCGCTTTTCGTTTCGATGCCGATGAACTAGTAGAACTTCTCGATGGCGTCACAACAATGAGTGAGCAAAGGCTTCTGCGCATTGCACGTGATTGCCCAGGTGAAGCAATTGTGCTGTACGACGACAACAATGAAGTGATTGAACTGCACTAGTCAATTTTGAAAATGCGTTTGGCATTTCCGCCAAGAATTTTTGCCTTGTCACTTGACGACAAATGCAATGCCTCAATTTTTTCCATGTACTTGTCTTCGAGGTCCCACCCAGCGAAGTTGCTGCCCAGCAGTACCTTGTCGGGGCCTTCGGTTTCCACCAGAAAGGCCAAGGCATCTTGGCGGTGAACAGCGGTATCGAAAGAGATCTGAGCCCACTGGTCGGCAAAGGGGCGTGTGAGGAGTCCCTTGCCCCACGGGCGACGTTCAAGGGCTTGCTCGAGGCGTCCCTTTTGGAAGGCCGCAAAACCGCCTCCGTGGGCCACATGGACGTGCAAACCAGGGTGGCGGTCAAGAATGCCACTGAAGAGGAAATGAGCAACAGCCAAGCCCTCGTCCATGGCAAAGCCAAAAATAATATCGAGATCCCAGGGATCAAAGAATGGGTCGGAGCCCCCGTAGCCCGTGCGTGGTTCGGGGTGCAAGACCACCGGAACACCCAGGCGTTCGTGTTCTGCCCATAGTTCTTCAAACTGCGGATGCGACAGTGGAATGCCGTTGATGTCTGTACCGATATACGAGCACAAGAGCCCGAGTTCGCTCACTGCCCTGTTGAGTTCTTTGCATGCCTCTTCAGGGCTTTGCATGGGCAAAGTGGCCGCACCAAGCAGGCGCGGGTGACGGTCGCCTGTGAGTGCAATTTCGTCATTCGTGCGTTGGTGGAAACTTAAGGCATCGGCAATGGGCTGATGATAAAAGTATGTGATGGGGTTTGGCGAAACGAGTTGCTTATCGAGGCCAAGTGCGTCCATTTGTTCAATACGCATCTGCGCATTAGAAAAAGCACTGTTGACAAACTTCACATTTTCTAAAACATAATCGGCTGCACGAAAGAACTGGGTGCCGTCATCGCGAACTCCCATTTCAGGGCCAGCGTGCCCGCAGGTGTTCATGACTCCTTCTAAAAGAATGTGGGCATGTACGTCGACCACTTCATGATGCGCATCTGCAAGAGTCATGACACAAAACTTACTGGGTAGTTCTTCCACACAGGGCGTCGTGTTGCTACGTCTAGCTCTGGTTCATACGTGGAGTGGGGTATGCCGCCACGCTGTAACACTGCTTGCAACATGACCACAATTGCGCCATATAACGGGGTTTCTTGTTGCTGGTCTTCGCCGAGGCCACCTGCAAGCTCTTGACCTAAACAGGCATGAAACCCAGTGCCAAAGGTGAGACCCCAACGAGGAGCTTGCGTAGGCGTGGTGCGGTAAGGGTCAAATGCATCGGCGCTAGAGCCAAATATTTCTGCGTCACGATTCGCGCTCACCATATTGATGGCAACAGTGGCACCGGCCGGAATGTGCACGCCGCACGGTAGATGAACGTCGGCAGTTGCGATGCGCGTTGCTTCAGGGCTTGCTGGATGGAGTCGTAACGACTCGTGAACAAAGCGTTGTAACAGCGTGGCGTTTCTGGCTAACTCAGACAAAGTTCCGTTGTGTTCAGACTCCCACGTAAAACAGTGATGAAGCGCATGTACAAGTGCACCAGAAGTGGAGTGAGAACCCACCCAAGGGAAATAAGCAATTTCACGGGCAATTACTTTGTCGGGCAAGACAAGGTTGTCTTGGTTTGTGAGCAATACCGTTAGTACATCGGCGGGCAGGTCATTCCACTCCAGGTCCCCTTGTGTTGCCTGTGCAATGAGATGCTCTCGACGTTGTCGTGATGCAGCAAAGTACTCGGCAAGAAAAGTATTCAATGCCACATTTCCTTTATTAATGATGTCGTTTTTATTTCCCGTTGCGTGCACAACAGTTGATGCTGCAGCAAGTTTCGCCATGAGGCCACTCATTTTCTCAAAGCTTGCAAGGTCGGCACCAATGTCGATGCCTGCAACAAGTGATGACAAGCGCATCATGGTGCGTCGTGCAATTTGCACCATGTCGCCCTCGGTGGGGTCGGCAAGCTGGCTGAACACATCGTTGATGAGTTGAGGAATCAGTTCTTGTTCCCACTGCAGGAAGGTGTCACGCCTGAAAAGTCGGTTCTCTAAGCGCCGACGAGCAAGGTGGTCAGCGCCATGAAGGTTCACAATGACACCGTCCATGAGCGCATTGCCTTCGTCGTACAGCCCCTGACGTAAATCGCGATGCCGCAAAGCATCGCGAGCCTCGTTCCACGTAGAGAGGCGCACAACAGGCTGTTGCATGCAGTTAGCCGAGAAGAACGGAGTAAGTGCCCCAGTAAGGGCGGCTCGTTGCCGTGTCCATTTGCGGTGGATGTGCGGGGTCGGGTCGAACACCACGGTCGAACATTGATTGCACAGCAACGGTGGAAAGCCCGTATTCGTAGTCGGATGTTTCTTGTGAGCGTTCGTTCAGACCAGCCGCAAGTTCTTGGCCAATGCACGCATGCATACCCGAACCAAAGGAAAGCCCCCAGCGACTCACAGTGGAATCGGCAGGCTGACGATGTGGGTTGAACTCGGCTGCGTCGGCGCCGTACATCGCTACATCGCGGTTCACTGCCATGAGGTCAATTACAACGGTGGAGCCTTCCTTGATAACAAGACCACTGCGCAGGGTGACGTCTTCAAGTGCTCGGCGCATTGCAATAGGGCTTGAAGGGTTGAGGCGAATGGTTTCGTAAACAGCATGTTGAACAAACTCGCGGTTGGTATGAACGAGCTCGCTATCTTCAGGGTGCTTTTCAAGCCAGGAAAATAAGTTGTCGAGTGTGCGCACAAATGCTGTTGCCGATGTGTGTGCACCAGCAAGAAGGAAAAAAGCAATTTCACGTACGAGCGTATGGTGCTCAATATGAAGGGAGTCTTCATTGCGCAGTAGCACGGTGAGAATATCAAGTGGCAGCGTGCTCTCGGGGGCGTTGCCTGCAGCAACTTCAGCAATCAGTGCTTGTCGTCGCTGTACGGAAGGAGCAATAAACTCTGCATCGAACAGTGACATCGACTCGGTAATTTCACCCTTGACCACTTCCGGGTCACGAGTGGTATGAGCAAGTGTTGCACCCTCAATAAATTTCATCATGTAGTTGTACAAGCGATCGGTTTCTTCGGGTGTTCCTGTGGGGCGGTCTACACCTGCGTTGTGTGCAGCGAGGTTCATCATAAGTTGATGCGACATATGTACAAGTTCTGCCGAACCCTGGGCAACGTATGGCTTCAAGGTGGCATCGATAATTGAAGGGAAAAAATCGCGTTCGTAACTCACGAGAGTTTCGCGACGGAACAAACGGTTTTCAAGTCGACGTCGGGCGCGGTGTTCGTCGCCGTGAAGGTTCACCAAAACACCAGACATCACTATTTCACCAGCGTCGTAAAGCGCCTGACGTAATCCCTTTTGACGGTAAATTTCTTTTGCATCGTCAAATGTGTTGACGGTCAGTGTTGTTGCTTCACTCATGATGCCTCAATTCGCTCTAAATAGTGACGCCAAGGCCAAGGCCACCGTCAATTGCTAGTACGTCTCCTGTAACCCACTCGGCACACGTGAGATAGGCAATGCCTTCAGCAATTTCTCGTGCTGTTCCCGTGCGACCAAGTACGTGTTGATTTGCCATCGACTCTAAGCGCGCCGCCGCTTCTTCATGCGTGAAGTCGCCAGAGCGTTCGTTAATTTCAGTGAGTACAGCCCCTGGGCGAACTGCACCTACGCGCACGCCCTTCGGGCCAACTTCAGACGCGAGCACTTTTACGAGTGCTTCAAGTGCGCCTTTGGTGGCGGCGTAGGGGGCTGCGCCAGGAAAGGCGCGCTGTGTGTACACCGAACCGATGAAAATGATGCAGCCTTTTCTTTGCACAAGGTGCGGCAGGGCTTCTTGGCTGAGCAACATGCCTGCAACCACATTGGTGTGGAAAATATCGAGTAACGACTCTTCGGTCCAATCGCCAATGGAGCGGCGCAACATGTTGCCGGCATTTGAAATGAGTGCATCAATGCCGCCACCGTGTTCGACGCAGCGAGCAACAATTTTTTTGAGATCGGCTGTTTTCGTTACGTCGGCCACAACCCAGGTGCACAGCGGGCCAATGCTTTCTGCAACTGTGCGAATTTTCTCTTCTCGCCGGCCACAAATTGTTACTTTCGCGCCGTTCTCTGCGTAGTAGCGAGCGGCCTCTTCGCCAATACCTGAACCACCACCGGTAATAAGAACAGACATGTCTTTCATTGAACGCATGGTGTCCTACTTCTTCTGAGAATCTTTAATGCCGACCGAGTCAACACTCGCAGGGCGCGGAAGGCTAGAGATAACGCTCATGGTGACGCCACCATCGACGAGCAAATTTTGGCCAGTCATATACGACGATTGGTCGGACGACAAAAAGACAACAGTGTTGGCGATATCTTCCGCTGTTCCTAAACGGCCAAGTGGAACACGCGACTCGCGTGCCTCGCGTACCACTGGGTCGGCGTAAATGGGGTCGCTCATGCCAGCAAGGATGAGCCCTGGTGCAATGGCATTGACGCGAATGCCTAACGGCCCCCATTCAATTGCCATTTGTTGAGTCATGAGTGCAATGGCCGATTTTGTTGCACCGTAGGCGCCTGCATTAGGCCCGGGTGCAACACCGTTCATCGAAGTGATATTGATGATGGTGCCCTGAATGTGTGCGTCAATCATTTTTTGAGCAACAGCGCGAGCCATATTGAAAGTACCAACGAGATTTACATTGACCACTGCAGAGAAATCACTATGGCTAAGTGTGAGCAAAGGTCCAAAGCGCACAATGCCGGCGTTGTTCACAAGGCACTGTGGTGCTTCGCCGAAAGTTTCCAGAGCAGCAGCGACGGAATCGGGTTGTGAGATGTCTGCAACGAGTGCAATGGAGTGGGGAATGCCGGCAACAGCTTTTGCTACATCGGCTTCATTGGTATCGAGAACACCAACAACCCAGCCTTCGGCAGCGAGTCGTTGTGCAATGGCGAGCCCAATGCCACGGCCAGCACCAGTGACTATTGCTCGTTTCATATGTTCCCCTTACATTTCGTTGTACTCTGTCGACAATGACCCCTGAACAGATTGTGCTCAGTCTATTTACTGCGGTGGAAAGTGGCGATCTTGGCGCAATTGGTGCCCATTTTGCCGAAAATGCCACGTATTGCAACGTTCCCTATGAGCCAGCCGAGGGGAGAAGTGCAATTGTGGAAATGTTTCGCCCCATCGTGACGCGTAGCGAGCGCATTGAATGGCAAATTCGCTCCATCGCGACTGCCGAACATCGAGTGCACTGTGAACGGCTCGATTGTTTTTGGATCAAGGGCCAAAAATATGCGGTGCCCTGCCATTGTGTGGTTGAAGTTGACACAGCCGCGCAGAAAATTACTGCTTTTCGCGATTATGTAGATATTGGTAAATGGCGTGAGACCCTAGGTAACGCACTTACTTCTGATGAATGAGATCCCATTTCAACAGTTGTGCCGACCATGGCTCAATGCGCTCTCCGCGCAGCAGTGAACGCTCAGGAACTTCAGCCAAAGTAATTGCGCGTCCTTTTTTGAAAAGATGGCGAAAGGAACTTTTGTCTCCTAATACCGCAACATCTTTTTCAGGATGGCCATCAAGCACCAAAATGTCGGCTTGTGCGCCAGGGGCAATAATGCCTACTTCACCAAATTGCTGAATTGCGTGTGCATTGGTATACGTGGCACACGAAATTGCTTGCAGTGGAGTGAGACCCATGTGCTGTACGAATACCTCCATTTCGCGCGCATGCCAGTTGCCGTACGGAGTAATAGAGAAGCCACTTTCTGAGCCGCACAGGAGTGGAACCCCGGCGTCGTACGCTTGGCGTAGTCGTGCACCAGTGTGTTCTAACTCGCCGGCAAAAGCCGATTGTACGCTTGCGGTTGCGCCTACTTTGGCACCGTATTCGGCCAAGTTCGCGAGGAAGGTGAATACGGGCCCAACGGCAGTTTTCTTATCGATGATTGCTTCAAGTGCTCGATCTCCAAGAAACGAAGCGTGCCAAATAATGTCTACACCAGCAAGAACAGCATCGAGGGTTGCTTGGTCGCCACGACAATGTGCGGTAACGGGAATGCCTAAGTCATGTGCGGTATCGCAAACTGTTTTCAACTCATCACGAGTCCACACTTGAATTTCTCCACTGCGTGCGGGAATGACCCCAGTGACATGAATTTTAATAATGTCGGCGCCATCTTTAATTTGGCGCCGCACAACGCGCACCATTTCATCGCGGTTGTGAACAACTTCGGCGTAACCAGCAGTGCCATGATCGGGAATCATGCGACCCGCAGTGCCACCCACAGCAGTCATGAGCGCAAAAGTACCCGACTTCATTGAAGGTCCTTCAGTGATTCCGGCATTGATGGCATCGCGCAAGGCGGGCCCAATATTAAAAATGCCATCTACATCGAGAATGCTCGTGACGCCTGCTTGCAATATTTTCTTTACATTGTGGGCGGCAATGAGAGCAGCTGTTGCCGGCTCACGATGGTGGAAAAGTTCATCGTTGCTGGCAGGTTCTCCCAAGGTCACATGAGTATGGGCGTCAATCAGACCAGGCATCACGGTGAGACCAGAGACATCAATTTTCTGTACATCTTTGTGAGACTGAGCAAGAGTGTCGGCCTCGGTACCCACCGCAACTATTTTTGCACCTTCAATGAGAACCGATGTATTGAGTTGCGGTGCGGAACCTGTTCCATCAATAACTGCGCCGCCATGAAGCAATGTTGTTGTCGACATATAAGAATGTTAGATGGTGTAACTCATGGTTTCCATGCCTGAGGTGGCTTTCAGGTGGGAATTGTAAATTCCCCAAGGCATTCAGGGTTTGCCAGCGCTTCAGTATTACGAACAGGGCGGCCGTTAACGATGTCGGTCACTGCTAACTCGCTGATCTTTCCTGAACGGGTGCGGGGAATGTCGGAAACAGGAATGATGAGTGCAGGTACGTGGCGTGGCGAAATGAATTGACGTAAACGCTGGCGCAGAGCTTGCTCGAGTTCCGGGGTGCATTGTGCCTTGTTGGCCATGCGCAGGAAAAGAACAATGCGGGTGTCGTCGTCCCATTCCTGGGCAATAGCAACCGACTCAGTAATTTCTGCGAACGTTTCGACCTGTGAATAAATTTCCGCGGTTCCCATGCGTACTCCGCCAACATTTAACGTGGCATCAGATCGTCCGTGAATAACAAAGCCATGATGTGCAGTGCGCGATGCGAAGTCGCCATGAGTCCAAGTGTTTTCAAAGCGCGAGAAATATGTGTTGTGGTATTTCTCGCCCGTTGGATCTCCCCAGAATCCAATTGGCATTGAGGGAAACGCATTGCGGCAAACAAGCTCGCCGGTGCCGGTGAGCAGTTCTTCACCAATGTCGTTATAAATAGAAACGTCCATGCCCAACATGGCGCCTTGAATTTCGCCTGCGTAAAGGGGGCTGGTGGGGTCGCCACCCACAAAACATCCGCAGAGGTCTGTGCCTCCAGAAATAGAAGCTAGGTGTGCGTCGGCCGCAAAGTGTTCGTATACCCATTCAAAACCTGCAGCGTTTAACGGAGACCCGGTAGAGCAGATGGTGCGTAAGGCAGGAAAACGGTGAGTGCCTGTGGGTGAAAGTTCGGCCTTGCGACACGAGTCGATAAATTTTGCCGACGTGCCAAAAAGTGTAATTTCTTCTTGTTCGCAGAGGTCAAACAAGGTGTTCAAGTTGGGGTATGCAGGGTTCCCGTCGAAGAGCACAATGGTGGCCCCCGACGCAAGCGCAGAAGTTAACCAGTTCCACATCATCCACCCGCAAGTGGTGAAGTAAAAAACAATGTCGCCAGGGTGAATATCGCAATGCAACTGCTGTTCTTTGAGATGCGTCAGAAGAACACCTGCAGCCTTATGAACAATGCACTTCGGCATTCCAGTTGTTCCCGATGAGTACAAAATGAGACCTGGATGATTAAAAGGAAAAAGTGGCCGCTCCAGAGGAACCTCGCTCCCTGAGGCAAGAAAATCATTCCAACTTTTCGCCAGGGGCAAAGAGTGCACTTGCGTGCTGAGTGTCTCTACATAAATAACATGTTCAAGCGACGGCAAAGCCTCAACAATTTCGCTCAGCCTGCCATTGCAAGAAAAGCTTTTTCCTCCATACGAGTAAGAGTCTGCTGCAAGTAAAATACGAGGTGTGGTTTGGCTGAATCGGTCAACAACCCCTTGCACTCCAAAGTCTGATGAAGTTGAGGTGAAGATGGCACCGAGTGCTTGAGATGCAAGGTACAAGACGATGGTCTCTGGCCTATTGGGCATCCAGGCCGCTACGCGATCGCCCGCTTGTACGCCGTACTGGCGAAGCGCATGAGTTGCTCTATTCACATCTGCGTGTAGTTGACCCCACGTGATGCTGTGTCGTTCGCCCGATTCTGAAACATAAACAATCGCGTCGGCATTGGCATTGTTGCGAGGTTGCAAAAAAGTATCAACAATGTTGAGCATCGCACGCGGAAAGAATTCGGTTTCTACAATGCTCTGCGAAGAGAAACGAACCGCGGGTTCGCCTGGCGAACCAACAATGCCGGTGGAGTTCCAAATGGCTTGCCAGAACTCGTTTGGTTCGCGCACACTCCATTCCATTGCATCAGTAAATGATGAGAGATGATGTTGTGCAAAAAATTGGGTGAGCGCAAGGCCTGACTTCTTGTCATCAGATACTCGCCAAATAGGGGTGCTCATGGTGCGAAAGGGTACAACTACTTTGTGAGTGAAGAGAAAGCAGGCAATGAGGTGAGGCCCGCAGTGCGCTCAAGGCTGCTCAGCCAAACATGTTGAAGCGCCAAGCCATCGCTCTTCAGGTCATCCACCATCTGAGAAGCGAACGAGAGCAACTCGGCCAGTTCTCCGTCGGCACTGGTAGAGGGAATACCAGAAACACTGAGTGGAGTTCCCGAAAAAGCCTCGTATGCCCACTGCAAAGTTTCTATTGCTTGGTCACGCCAACGTGGTGGCTCAAGTCGTTCACCACGAGGCGGCAAGTGGGTGAGTGAAAGAGCAATTTCATCGGCACTGCGCAGCAAGCCGTCGAGTTCTCGTTCATAGTGACCAGGTAGCGATACTCGGCCGCGCGTAATGGCCGACTGCCATACCGTGCGTACCTCTGCATTTGCGCCTGGGTGAGTTGCGTCTAACGACAGTGCAATTGGTGACCCGTGCAGTAATCGACATGCATGATTCCACGAATGCAAAACGTTTGTAAATGCATCGGCAAATTTTCCATCGTCGGAAACAAACGGAGCGATGGTTCCTACTCGCCACCCATCGTGAACTAAGCCGATAGGTGCTTCAAAGGGCATCCACCCGGCAACGTGATTGCCCACCACTTCAGCAACGGTGTCGACATATCGCGGCCACCACTTTTCGGTCGCCTTATTGTCGGAAAATGCACCTTCGTTCAAAAACCAATGGGGAAGGGTAGTTCCACACAGCGTGACCCATGTTTCTATACCGGCATCGGCAAATGCAGAGGCGTGCCCCTCAAGTAGTTCTAAATGTTTCCCGCTCGGTTTTCCTTGTTGTGGAAATATGTCGTTCCACGACAGACGCCAACGCAGCGAGGTGAGACCGTGTTCTTTGAGTGCCAGCAATTCAGAAAGAAGTATCGCTACGTTCTGTTCTGGAGAAAAGGTGAGGTGAGTTCCAAAAATAGGCACGAGGTGCGTTACATCACAAACGGTGAACGCGTCCACAATTCACCGGTGTCGTTACGGTCGGTGAGAACCGGGTCGCCTGTAACTGAACACACTTCAACAGGCTCAGCGAATCCGCGTAACACGAGGGGCTCGTGAGCAACGATGCGCACGCCTTCGGGAAGTTCTTCAATTTGATCAGTAGGAATAAGCACTTCAAATGCGCCGGCAGCATCGCAGAGTCGCGCCGCAGTGTTGACAGCAGAACCGATGTAGTCGTCGCCTTCAAAGAGAAGCGCATAGCCCGTTGCAAGGCCAATGCGCAGTGTGAGCGGGGCACAGGCTGTTGCCGACCTGCGCTGGAGCTCCATTGAAAAGACGATGCCGTCAGATTGCTCCATGGCAACGATCATGAGACCATCTCCGAGCCACTTTGCGATGCGCACACCGCGCTCAGAGGCCACGTCGCGCGCTACAGACCGAAAGGCAGCCAAAAGACGCCCTGCGGCGTCGTCCCCTTGGGTTTCCGTGAAATGCGTGAAACCGGAAAGGTCAACGAAGATGAAAGTACGTGGCACGCGCATGCACCCCCTAGGTTAGGCGAACTAGGTTGGTTTCATGACCACAAGGTTCACCTATTCCCGCTGGGACGGCACTCAAAAGGGCTTTGAGGTCGATGCAGAGTCGCTCTTGGAAGCGATCACAGACGACCTTTTGTACCACGGAGACGTCAATAGTGCCTTGAGGCGGCTCATGCAGCAGGGCCTCACCGACCGCAATGGCGAGCGCATTGAGGGCATGCGCGACATGATGAACAAAATTCGTGAGCGTCGCGAGGAACTATTAGAACGTTCCGATCTCGGTGGTGTGTACAGCGAAATTTCCGAGGCACTCGACGACATCATCGACGAAGAACGTCACAAGCTCGACCAAAATGTGGCCGATGCGCAGGCGAGTGGCGATGAGCGTCGTCTCGACACAGCACAACAGTCTTCCGTTGAGCATCATCTCGAACTTGAAATGCTTCCGCAAGATCTTGCGGGCAAGGTCAAAGGTTTACAAAATTACGATTTCCAGTCGAATGAGGCTGCAGCACGTTTTGAAGAACTCATGGAAAAACTTCGCGAGCAACTGATGCAGCAATATGTCGATCAGATGAGTGGCGAAATGCAAAATATGTCGCCAGAAGATCTGCAGCGCACAAAAGACATGATGGCTGCCTTAAACGACATGCTCGATAAACGGGAGCAAGGTGAAGACCCGCAGTTTGAAAAGTTCATGAATGAATTCGGCGATTTCTTCCCCGAGAACCCGCAGACACTCGATGAACTTTTAGAAATCATGGCCCAACGCATGGCAGCAATGCAGGCGATGATGAATTCCATGACCCCCGAACAGCGGGCACAAATGCAGCAACTTTCCGAGCAGTTGCTCGAAGATATGGATCTACGTTGGCAAGCCGATCGGTTAAGTGAGCGCTTACAAAATCTTGTTCCGGGTGCCGGCTGGGAGCGTCAATACCAGTTCAACGGCGATGAACCGATGGGCATGGGTGAAGCCATGAAAACTATGCAGCAACTCGGCGAACTCGACCAAATGGAAAGCTTTATGCGCAATGCCACCACTCCTGGTGCACTTGCTGAAGCCGACCTCGATCGGGTCCGAGAACTACTGGGTGAAGACTCCGCGCGTTCGCTTGAGCGCCTGGCTGAACTCACCAAAATGCTTGAAGAATCAGGCTTAATTAACCAAAAAGAAGGCAAGTTAGAACTCACGCCAAAGGGCTTGCGCAAAATTGGGGCCAATGCATTGCGCGACCTTTTTGGGAAGTTGGCAAAAGACAAAATTGGTCAGCATCAAATGCGCGAAAGCGGTGGTGGCCATGAGCGTCGTTACGAAACAAAGCAGTATGAGTATGGCGACCCATTCCGGCTCGATCTTCAACAAACTCTCCGCAATGCAATTAGCCGTCAGGGTGGGGGAACTCCTGTTCAACTCTCTCCAGAAGATTTTGAGATTGAACGTACAGAACATGTCACCTCCTCATCGACAGTGGTGATGATTGACCTCTCCATGTCAATGCCCATGCGAGATAACTTCTTGCCTGCAAAAAAAGTTGCAATGGCGCTGTACTCACTCATCACTTCGCAATACCCGCGCGATTACTTAGGGCTCGTCGGGTTCAGTGAAACTGCCCGCATCTTGACTCCAGAACAACTGCCTCCGGTCTCATGGGATTTTGCGTACGGAACAAATATGCAGCACGGATTTTTGCTCGCCCGTCAGCTGCTGTCTAAGCAACATGGCACTAAGCAAATCATCATGATCACCGATGGTGAGCCCACTGCACATATCACGCCGCAAGGAGACGTGTTTTTTAACTATCCACCCGTGCGGGAAACAGTGGAGTCAACCTTGGCTGAAGTGATGAAGTGCACCCGCGACGGAATCGTCATTAACACCTTCATGCTCGATGCCAATGGTGGTTTGCGGCAGTTCATTGAGCGGCTCACAGAGATCAATAAAGGCCGTGCCTTTTTCACCACCCCAGAAACTTTGGGCGACTATGTGCTCGTCGACTTCATTGAGCACAAGCGTCGGCTCAGCCGCTCGCGACAGTAGGTACATTCCGAAAACCCCAATAAATACAGGGGTTTTTGGCATCGGACCAAAAAGCTGAGATTCTCTGGGGATGGTCTTGGCGGGCCCAGAATATGCGCACTTGCTTATTTCATAAGGATTTGGCAGAATGACAGCAATGTAATTACAGCCCTGCCATCACTGCATGCCATTTCTGGATGTTGGTGATCTGCAGAGCGGGAGGCAAGTGAATGCAATTCCCAGAAACGGATGAATTGAGTACAGAACGTGGTTGGCAAGATCAGGCCAACTGTCTTGGTGTTGACCCCGATCTCTTCTTCCCCGAGAGGGGTGCTTCTACTCGTGAAGCAAAAGAAGTGTGTCGTGGTTGTGTTGTGCGAGGCGAATGTCTTGAGTACGCATTAGTCAACGGAGAAAAGTTTGGTATTTGGGGTGGGCTATCTGAGCGTGAGCGTCGTCGCTTGCGCCGTGCTCGCGCTCAAGCAACTCGCCAAGCAATCTAATAACGTTTACTGCGCTTTAAACAATGTATCGAAGCGAGCTTCGATGGTTTTGTCGGCTCCAATGTTGAGTTGACTCCAGCGACTTTGTTCTATTTTCGTTAATGCACTTAACGGCATGAGCCCGACGAGTTCTGCACGTGTGATGCTGCTGTATTGAGCGATGATGTCGTATGCCGTGTCGACATTGATGGTGTCTAAATCAGTCAGATTCATGCTGATTTGTGCATGTCCGTCTACCAAAAAACTCAATGCGCGTAGGCCCGGTTGGCGAATATTAATCACAATCTCACGTGCAGTTTTCATTGTGGTATCGGTAAGAAAAATGTTGTAAGCAACTAAAACTTCCCTAACACCTACACATATCGCTCCAGCTGTTGGGTGTGCAATACGTGGCCCAACATCTGGAAAAAGTGAAGTCCATGCCGTGCGGCGAATATCGGGAAGCGTGCGTTCTGGCCCGTAGTAAAAACTGGGAACACCAAGTTCATTTGCAGCCCATTGTGCAAATGCATTGCGTTCATGAATTGCTTCTTTGAATGTGGTGTTACCCAGTGGAATGAAGGGAACCACATCAACCACTCCGAGGCGCGGGTGCACACCTGCGTGTTCATGAATATTGAGAAGGTCGACGGCGCGCGCGGCAAGGAGTCGGGGGGAGTGCGCGCCGCACAGAGTGAAGACGCTGCGGTGATGGTCGGGGTCGGTATGAACGTCGAGGAGATCGGCAGCTACAGCCGCGCTCATATTGGCAAGTGTTTCAGGGTTTTGGCCCTCACTGATATTGACGACGCACTCGAGCACAGGGTTATTTTTACCTCATCTCCCTGCTGGGCGGTGGTAGGTTAAAGACATGTTCGCATTTCTCGAAGGCCCAGAACTCATCATCGTTGCTGTTGTTGTACTTGTTCTTTTTGGCGGCACTCAATTGCCGAAGTTTGCAAAGAACCTTGGTCAGGCACAAAAAGAATTTAAAAAAGGTCTTGCAGACGGCCAATCCGACAAGTCTGGCGATTCCGACTCCAAGTAATTCGCTGTCGCGTTGCTTATGCAGCGCGTCGTTGAGACTTCAAGCGGCGCCGGGCACGTTCACTCATGCCGCCCCACACGCCGTGTTCAATCTGCTCCGCTAGCGCGTATTCCAAGCAGTGGTCGCGAACGGGGCATGTAGAACAAATCTTGCGTGCCTTGTCGACCCCAACACCATCCGAGGGAAAGAAGATGTCGGGCTCAACAAGGCGGCAATTGCCAAGCGACATCCATTCAGTTGAACGATAAGAACCAAGGTTGCGTTGGTTTTCATAGTGCTGGATGTCAGTTGTGGTCATGGCGAGCCTTTGCTGTCAGGAGAACTTCGGTCGTACAAGGGTTCTGACGCTGCGGGCCCGGAATAAGTTCCCGAGAGGTCATATGGCCACTCTGCGGTATCCTGTGGGCTCCTAGGAGGTTCCCGTGTCCGATATCAATGCCACCCCAGAAGCGCCACGCGCACATGCCCGCATCGTGTATCTCGGCCCTGTTGCTCCCCATTGGGAGGTCTACGGTGCCTATGGCGACCAGGCCCTCATTGAAGAATTCCGTACTCGCGTGCTGGCCCGTTTGGTGCTACTCACCCGCGACGACCCACAATTTCGCCGCAATAGCGAGCGCATTGCCCGCGATGCAGAGCGTGAGCTCATCACCATCGAATGGGACCTTGGCGATTCCGTCAAGCTCTAAATACTCGCAGTGTGCAAATTCTCCCAGTAGCAACTCTGCGTTCATTTTTTAGACAGGGAAACAACCTATGGCGCAACGGGAAAGAACCTACTCTGCTGTGATCGACGAACGCTTTTTCAACCGTGATCTCAGCTGGCTCGCATTTAACGAGCGGGTGTTGGCAATGGCACGAGAAGAGGGCATTCCGCTTCTTGAGCGGGTCAAGTTTCTTGCCATTTTTTCTTCGAACCTCGATGAGTTTTTTCAAGTACGCGTTGCGTCGTTAAAAAATAAAAAAGCTGCAGGAGCAACACAGCGCAGTGCTGATGGGCGCGACCCACAAGAACTCGATCTAGATATCAGCGACACGGTGCATCGGTTAGTTGCCGAACAAGAAGCGCTTTTGCGCGAAGAGATTCTGCCAGAACTTAAAAACAACGACATCGTTTTGCAGCGCTGGGAAGATGTATCAGCTGAAGAAAAAGCAATGCTGTCGAGCGAATTTGAACAGCGTATTTTCCCCATTCTCACCCCGCTCGTTGTAGACCCAGCTCACCCTTTCCCCTATGTGTCGGGGCTTGCGCTCAGCATCGCGGTCATGCTGCGCGACCCTATTAATGGCGAGGAACGGTTCGCTCGCCTCAAAGTTCCGCCACTTTTGCCACGGTTCTTGAAGCTCAATAACTCTCAGCATTTTATTCCTATTGAAGAGGTCATTATTGCGCATCTTCCTGCGTTGTTTGAAAGCATGGAAGTGCAAAGCGCAACTACCTTCCGTGTCTCACGCGATGCCGACCTCGATGTAGACGATGAGGAAGCCGAAGATCTTCTTGAAGCAATAGAAGCCGAATTAATCCGTCGGCGTTTTGGTAGAGCAGTGCGTTTAGAAGTTCGTGATTCCATAGATGAGACAGTTCTGCAATTACTGATTGAAGAATTTGAAGTGGAAAAGCACGATGTCTATAAATTCAATCTTCCGCTCGACCTCACCAGTTTGTTTGCAATTAGCTCTTTACCGGTTCCCGCCTTACGCGATACCCCTTGGCCGGCTGTTACGGCGGGTCGGCTAGCTGCTGCTAGCGAACAAGATCGCTCTATTTTCAGCGTCATTCGTGAACGCGATCTCTTGGTGCATCATCCGTACGAAAGTTTTGTTACCTCAACGCAAGCTTTTATTGAAGAAGCAGCAAGCGACCCTCGAGTGCAGTCAATAAAAATGACCTTGTATCGCACTTCGGGCGATAGCCCAATTGCGCAGAGTCTTATTCGTGCAGCAGAGCGCGGTGTGCAAGTGGTGGCGCTGATTGAACTCAAAGCACGTTTCGACGAGGCAGTAAACGTCACCTGGGCCAAGCAGCTTGAACGCGCAGGTGTGCATGTGATGTACGGAATTGTTGGTTTAAAAACCCACGTAAAGTGTGCGTTAGTTGTGCGAGAAGACGGCGATGGGCTGCGCCGTTATGTTCATTTTGGAACGGGTAACTACAACTCGAAAACCGCAGGGCTCTACGAAGATCTCGCAATTTTTACTTGCAATCCTGAGCTTGCCTCCGATGCATCGCGCCTTTTCAATCACCTCACTGGCTTCAGCAGAAATGATCATTATCAACATTTGCTAGTTGCTCCGAACTATTTGAAATCGGGCCTCATTGACCTCATTCGCCAAGAAGCACGTGCTGGACAAAATGGTTATATTCGGCTGAAATTGAACTCGCTTGCTGATTCTCAAATGATGGAAGCTCTGTATGATGCAAGTGAAGCGGGTGTAAAAATTGACATCACCGTGCGTGGCATCTGCGGTATACGACCAGGCGTACCCGGAATGTCGAGCAATATCACGGTGCGTTCTGTTTTGGGAAGGTACCTAGAGCATTCGCGCATTTACATGTTCGGAAATGGAAATCGACCTGGAGTGCCGCGCTGGTATATCGGTTCTGCCGATCTCATGTCACGCAACCTCGACCGACGTGTTGAAGCGCTTGTTCCAGTTTTGCAGGAAAAGCACCAACAATGGTGTGAAAAAGTGCTTTCCGACCTCAGTAATGCCACTGCGCCACATTTTGTTCTCAATGCCGCAGGTAATTGGGCTCGCGAAGGAGACTCCTTTGCCTTGCGTAATGCTCAAGAAGACCTGTATGTGTGGGCCAAAAATCAACAAGAGCGTCGTAACCCGTAAGCAGGGTATTCTGTGAGAGACAAGCAATAAAGGGGAGAAGGCAATGGAAGAACTTCGTAAAGGTTTTCATCACGAACTTGATGAAGTTCGACTCTCACTTGCGCGTCTTGCTGCCTCGGTTATTGAAGCTATTCCTCGTGCCACAAACGTGTTGTTGTCGGGAGACCTCGAAGGCGCTGAATACCTCATTTTGGCCGATGATGAAATTGACGCACGGTCTATTGCACTTGAAGATCGTTGCTATCAACTCTTGGCGTTGCAGGCTCCGGTAGCGGGCGAGCTACGCCAGCTCATTTCCATTCTTAAAATGGTGGGTGAAATTGAACGCTCTGCAGACCTCACGGTCAACATTGCAAAAGCAGCTCGCCGAATTTATGGTCATGCGCTTGATCCAAAGTTACGCGGCATCATCACCAAAATGGGCGAGCAGGCGCAACAGTTGTTCACTTCTGCTTTGCAATCTTTTGAAGAGAACGATGTTGCTATTGCGGGAGCAATTGACGATATGGACTCGTATCTCGACAGCTTGCAACGCCAATTTGTTCAAGCAATTTTTGAAAGTCACGCTGCCGGAAACATCGATCTGCAAGTAGCAATTCAACTAGCTGTTGTGGCTCGCTTCTACGAGCGAATAGGTGACCATGCGGTGAACATTGGCGAGCGGGTGTTGTTTATTGTGAGTGGTTGGCGCCCACACAACAAGGGTGCTGCTCGACACGTATCAAAACTGGCCGAAGACGATACATATGGCATTCGAATTGTCCCTACCAACAATTCAGATGTCTAGGCCCTCGTGCTTCTAAGAGGAATTGTCGTTGGTCTAGTTGTCGGCTTTCTCGTTTCGCGCATTATTTTTCTTCGTCGTTCTGCTGCTGCCAACACTCAACCAATTGTTCCGGTAGTAGAAACGTCCCCCGCAGAAGCAGAAGCACATGTTGCCGGGCTCGATTCGGTATTGAATGCAATTCCTCTTGGTGTTGTAGTCACCGATGAGCAAGGAAATATTATTTTAGGGAATCACGTCGTTGCAGGGGTTGAAATTTCGCGGCATATTGATGTGTTGGTAAATGAAGCCGCAGAACGCATTATTAAAAAATCCCGGGAGAATGGTTCAGCGGTACGTGAAACTCTTGAGCTATTTGGGCCCCCACCACGAACCTTGGTAATTGAGGCGAGGCCTCTCGAGGGCTTGAAGTCCATTGCAATTATTGAAGATATTTCGGAACGTACTCGCATTGATGCTGTCCGCACCGATTTTGTGGCGAACATTAGCCACGAACTAAAAACTCCCGTAGGGGCATTGTCAATATTGGCCGACACCATTCGCGACGAAGACGACCTGAAAGTCATCCATAGGTTGTCGTCAAAAATGGTGAAGGAAGCGAACCGTATGGCTAAAACCATCGACGACTTGCTTGAGTTATCTCGTATTGAACTTGATGTTTCTGCTGTTCCAGAGCCAGTCAGTATTTTCTCGGTTATTGCGGAGTCCATTGACCGTATGGCCTACTTTGCGGCTCAAGCGGGTATCGGCATTGTTTCTCAACTACCCGATGATGATTGTGTTGTGAAAGGCGATCGACTCCAATTAGTTTCTGCCGTATCGAATCTCATTGATAATGCAGTGAAATACAGCGAAAAGGGTGACAACGTCACAGTTCGCGTATCTCCAGCAGATGAAACCGTTGACATATCGGTGAGCGATGAAGGCATTGGTATACCCCCAAGTGACATCGACCGTATCTTTGAACGGTTCTACCGGGTCGACCGTGCCCGCAGCCGGGGAACCGGGGGAACGGGGCTCGGGCTCTCAATTGTGCGCCATGTGATGAACAATCATGGCGGTACGGTGAACGTCACCTCACAAGAAGGTGAAGGTTCAACTTTCGTGCTCACTCTTTTGCGTCAAAGCAGTAATACTTCTGTGAACAACATATGAACGCCATCGCAACCTCCCACACTGTTCTCGTCGTTGAAGACGAAGAATCATTTGTAGATGCTCTACTCGTAGGCCTGAAAAAAGAAGGCTTTCGTGTTGAGGTTGCCCGTGATGGCTTGGAAGCGCTCGAAATGTTCGACCGCATCCAGCCCGATATTATTCTTCTCGATGTGATGTTACCGAAAGTGTCGGGCATCGATGTATGCCGGCAACTGCGCAAAAAATCACAAGTACCAATCATCATGGTCACTGCAAAAGCTGCAGAAATCGATACCGTCGTTGGGCTGGAAGTAGGAGCCGACGATTACATCACGAAGCCTTACCGACTCCGTGAGCTCGTTGCACGTATGCGTGCCGTGTTACGCCGAGCTCCTCTCGACCGTGCTGGTGAACTCACTGAAGGCGCATTGCAGGTAGGTGACATTGCGCTCGACCCGGAACAACATGAAGTAGTCATCCGTGGTGAAAAAACAGCATTGCCGCTGAAGGAATTTGAATTGTTGCATTTGCTGCTAGCAAATGCGGGGCGAGTATTGCCGCGAGAAACACTTATTGATCGCATATGGGGCAACGACTATGTGGGCGATACCAAAACACTCGACGTGCACATTAAACGTTTGCGAGCAAAAATAGAGTCAGATCCCGCGAACCCGGCAAAAATTATTACTATTCGTGGTCTTGGTTACAAGTTCGAACGCGTTCGCAACTAACTACTTGCCGCAACGACGTATGCCTATCATGGCACTGTGAGCAGAGGTCGTCCATCTAAAAGTGCTGGCTCAATTGGCCTTCCTGCTCGACCGTTGTTCTTCTCGCTTGCGCGGACACATGTTTTCATGACCGCAGGCGAAGCCGCAATGACGGTGGCGCTTGCTAATTCTTTGTTCTTATCAATGAGCCCCGATGCGGCGCGCGGAAAGGTTGTTCTCTTCCTTGCGTTGAGTTTGGCCCCATTTGCGGTGGTGTCGCCGCTCATTGGTCCAGTAATTGACCGCATGAAAGGCGGCAGACGACTTGTTGTATGTCTTGCTGCTGCTGGCAGGGCAATTGTGACTCTGCTCATGATTGGACGCATCGATTCGCTCACTCTTTTTCCACTTGCTTTTGCAGCAATGGTGCTATCAAAGACCTATTCCATTTCGAAATCGGCACTTGTTCCCACGGTGGTGAAATCTGAGTCTGATCTAGTGGAAGCGAATAGCAGGTTGGGTTTGTTAGCTGGTGTTGTGGGCTTTGCTGTGGCCATTCCTGCGGGTCTGCTACAACTCATTTCCGATAGCGCCCCACTGTTCCTTGCAATCGTTTTCTTTATCGGTGCTGTGGTGTCGGCAACACAATTGCCCCGAGGCGAGCGAGTATCACAATCCCCACCAACGCAAGCAGAGCGAGATGAACTTCATTCTCCACGGTTGCTTCGCGCTTCGCGCACTATGTGGCTGATGCGAGGTCTTGTAGGGTTCATGTTTTTCCATCTTGCTTTTTGGTTGCGCGACCAGAAAGCAGGAACATTGTGGTTTGGTTTTGCGGTAGGGCTTTCCACACTTGCAACCATGGCGGGTAATGCACTGTCGCCAATGCTGCGTCGTAAGTTGCATGAAGAAACCATGATGCTGTCGGCGCTCTTAGCGCTCACCATTTGTGGCTTTGTAACCACTTATGTTGGGGGAGTAACAGGAGGCGTTATTTTGGCTGCAACTGTCAATTGTTCGGCGGCTATTTGTCGCCTAGCCTTTGAGTCGGTTGTACAAAGCGATGCCCCCGATGCAAACCGGGCGCGTGCCTTTGCAGTCTTCGAAACACAAAATCAACTGGCGTGGGTTCTGGCGGGGTTACTACCGGTACTTTTTCGCATACCTGGTGATGTAGGTTTTGCACTCATTGGAATTGCAACGGCATCAGGAATGCTGATTTTTATCATGTGGGGTCGGTTTTCTATTCGCATTCAAGGCGGGCGAGCCATAGGCCTGGGGCGTCGACCTCGGCGGGGGTAGGAAGAGCTGATTCACTTGCGAGTACTCCGAGAAGCGTTTCGGGTGAACTGCGTTCAATAACCCCAGCAACAAAAGTTTTGCCTCGTGATACCACTGCACGCGTGTAACGCACGCCTAAGAGGTGTTCTACAAAAATGTCGGCAGGGGATTCTTCAATGCGGCGTCGGCGAACTGCTTCTGCAATAGCACCTGCTCCGCCCAAAACGCGTTGAGCAACGGTGTCAACTGTCCAGTCGATAATGCCCACAAGAGTGGCAAGAAGTGCATCGAGTGCGGGCATCATGGCTTCTTGTTCGGGTGAAATAACAGCCCCAAGCATAATTTCGGGCTGCGAAAAAGCATGTTGGAGCGCAGCCATGGGGTTATCGGAATCGACCTCAAGATGTGTCATGCGTTCAAATGCAGCTGTTGGGTCGGGGCGAAATGCTTTCACATGTTGTTCCACTGACTGCAACAGCCGACGGCGAATATGTGGAACCTGCAGAACTGCATGTGCTGAAAGTTCGTGAATGAGCACCCACATGCGCATATCGGCATTCGGCAAACTCCAATTTTCTGCAAAGGCATCAATGGTGCCAGGAACAAGTAAGACGGTGTTTTCTGGGCTACGCGGCAACAGCAGGTCGTATTGACCAAAAGCCTTTTGTGCGAGTTGCCCAATCATGGAACCCACAGTCATGCCGAGAAGAGAGGGAGCCATCATGCTTGTGAGATTGCGCATCATCTGCGACATTGGGTCGGAGTTTTCCAAGTCAATGTTGGTCTCTGCGTCAGCATCGACAGACGACGGCTGGCTGAGGGCTGCGGCAAGATCATTGAAAAGTGGTTGGTAAGCTTTGAGCGTTGACTGGCACCACTGAGAGGGAGTGCAGTATTCAAATTTTGCTTGGCTCAACGAGTGTTGTGCATGGTCGCCGAGCACATCGCCTACATGCATGACGGCAATGGGGATGAGTTGTTCCATTGCGATGCGAGCAGCAGGGTCAACATTGTGTTGACCACCTTCGGTTGAAGTACCCATGAGTGCAAACTGCTGTGCGATATCCCAATTCAGGGGGCCTTGACCGGCCATTGCTTTCATCATGTCGCCAAAAAATGGCAATCCGCCAAAGGGGTTATCGCCCATGCTGTTTTCACCCATAGGGCGATGTTATGCCTCGTCGAAGTGAAACACATGACGCAGAGATGATTGGGTGGAAGAGGTACGCTGACCTTGTGCACGGCCCTGTCGATTCCTCGCTCTGGATCGCGGTCACAAATGAAGATTTGCCCGTCACTGCTGCATACGAATGGAGCATTTTGCCAAGCTGCGGCGCGGTCGTTCTCTTTTCGGGCACAATGCGCAATCATGCTGATGGGCGTGACGAGGTGAAAAAGTTAACGTACGAAGCATATGAAGAACAGGCCGTTGTTCGCATGCGCGCCATTGCAGAAGAAGCGCAAAAATCATGGACGGGCATTGGAAGAATTGCCATGATCCACCGACTCGGTGACCTCGAGCTAGGCGACAGTGCTGTCATTGTGTGCGTTTCGTCGGGCCATCGTCCCGAGGCTTTCGAGGCAGCGCGTTTTTGCATTGATGCTTTGAAGGCTTCTGTTCCTATTTGGAAAAAAGAAGAATGGGCAGGCGGCTCCGACTGGGGAACACGTAGTCAAGACATCGGACAAGTAACTTCGCCTACAACAGAAAGTGCGCGATAACGCCATGCAAGCAGCAATGTATATTTTCACCTTTCTGGCAGTGCTATGTGCTGCTGCACTGGGCATCATTCTTTTGCGCGAAAATCGTAAGACAGGAATTTACGATGGCATCGATAATTTCCGACGCCATATTGATGCGTTGTCACCCGATGCTCGGCGAAATGTTGTGGCCCGTCAAATCAAAAATGACGATTCTGGACAGAGTCGCTCACCGCGCTTGTAATACGGCGTACACTAGAAACATCTCATGGCACGCGACCTTGCAATAGACCTTGGCACCGCCAACACCCTTGTATATATGAAGGGTAAGGGCATCGTGCTCAACGAACCGTCGGTTATCGCAGTCAACCGTAAAACGGGTGAAGTGCTGGCAACTGGCCATGAAGCATGGAACATGATTGGTCGTACACCGGGGTACATCGTGGCCGTTCGCCCATTACGCGGTGGCGCCATTACCGACTTCGATATCACCGAGCGGATGATTCGATTGTTATTGCAGCGTGTTGGCGTGTCTCGTTTTACCCGGCCAAAAGTGGTTATTTGTGTGCCATCGGCAATTACGGAAGTAGAACGTCGTGCGGTTACCGACGCCACACGTCGGGCAGGAGCTTCCGATGCGCAGCTCATTGAGCAGCCAATGGCAGCAGCAATTGGCGCCGAGTTACCCATTGACGAACCTGTGGGAAACATGATCATCGATATTGGCGGCGGAACCAGTGAAACCGCGGTCATTTCTCTGGGCGGCGTAGTTGCTCTTGAAGCAATTCGCGTGGGTAGTTTCGACATTGACGCCGCAATTCAAACCTACGTACGTCGCGAACACGGAATAGCTATTGGTGAGCGCACAGCAGAAGACATCAAAATTCAAATTGGCACTGCTACACCAATGCCGAATGAACGTGGTGCGCAAGTACGTGGGCGCGACCTTGTTACGGGCCTGCCGAAAAATATTATGTTGACCCCAGAAGAAGTGCGTTTTGCCATCGATGAAGTGGTGTCTCAAATTGTGAACTCGGTAACGCGCTGCCTTTCAAAAGTTCCGCCAGAAATGGCGCAAGATTTTCTGCAGCGTGGCATGTACCTAGTAGGTGGCGGTGGTTTGTTGCGCGGTCTTGCACAGCGTATTGAAAAAGAAACCGACGTTCCCGTGCGCATGTCGCCAATGCCGCTTGAAGCTGTGGTGTTGGGTGCCGGACACTGCGTAGAGAACTATCAAGTACTGCGCAGTATGTTCATGGGTGCTCGCCGCTAATACTTAGCCTTGAACAAGTTGTAAAACTTTGCCATCCAAGGTGAGTACGAAAACATTTCCTTGAGTGGTGCTTCGTACTGCAGTAATTGATCCAACATCACGCTGCATGATGGTCTGCTTTTTCGTTGTTTGACCAGACACCCAAATTGCAGTAATTCGTCCGCTGCAATAGTCGCCAAAAATAAACCAGTCTTTCCAGGCAGGTAGTTGCGGGTCGCGCACTCGCGTACCGCCAGAAATAGAGCATCCTGCATCTCCGTGTTTGTAAGTAAAAACGGGCTTTTGATGAGGTTGCGCGGGTTCGTCTTCGTTGAAGCGGGTATTGGCTTCCCAAGCGCTCCAACCGAAACTGATGTTCTTGCCAGCACCTTTTGCGGCCCAGGCAACGTTCACTTCTTCCCACATATTTTGCCCAACATCTGCAATCCATAAATTGTTGGAAGAGTCAAACTCGAAGCGCCATGGGTTGCGCAGTCCCCGAGACCACACCTTGAGATCGTTTGTTTTTTCATTCTTTGCAGTGGGTGAGAGCGAAAGAATCTTTCCTAGTGGCGAACTCATTTGTAGTGCCAAGCGTTGTGGGTCTCCACCAGAGCCACCATCGCCCGTACCAACGTAAAGACGACCTTCTGGACCGAAAGCAAGCCCGCCACCGTTGTGGTTGGCATATGGCTGTTTCACCGTGAGCAATAGGGTGCGTGTGGAAACGTTCGCAGTGTTGGCTGCAGACATTGCGTAGCGAACTACTTCTGTATCGCCTTGCCTGTTGGTGTAGTTGACATAGAAATATTTCCCATTGGGATGAAATACGATGCCAAGAAGTCCGCGTTCGCCACTTGCCGATGTGTATTTCCTCATGTCTAAAGCAATGGTTTTCTTGCCTTCGATAATTCGTTGAACAACACCATCTTGCTCGGCAATGTATAACGCGGGGTCATTGACGCGTGTAGCAATGTCAACAGGCAATTTTGCTTGAGCGACAAGAACAAGTTTGGTGCTGTTTGATCTAGCCGAAACTGGTAACACACTCAGCAGGCATGTTGCACTGAGTAATGCACCAAGTAGGAGCAGTTTCTTATGCATCGTGGTTGATGCGTATGAGTCCTTCTTGAATGACAGTCACAGCGAGTTCACCACTAGCAGTGTAAATAGAGCCACCAGCAAGGCCCCGTGCATTTGATGTTGAAATGGAGTACTGATCGTAAAGCATCCATTCATCGGCGCGAAAGGGGCGATGAAACCACATGGCATGGTCGAGGCTTGCCATTTGTACTCCCTTGGAATTCCACGAGAGACCGTGTGGCAACAAGGTGGTGTCGAGCAGCGTGAAGTCGCTCGCGTATGTAGCAATACACGTGTGCAATACCGGGTCATCGGGAAGCTGTCCGTCGGCGCGCATCCACACACGCTGCCCGAGTGAGGGGTTTCCTTCGCGAGCAAAAGGGTCAGAGTCGACATAACGCAGGTCGATAGGGCGCGGACGGTCGTACCACTCGCCGATGATGTCTTTATATGGAGCCATGCGCTCTTTGAAGTCGGGGAGTGTCTCTGGGTCTGGTACGCCCGATGGGCCCTTAATTTGATGTTCAGGGCCAGGCTCAACGGTGTGAAACGAAGCCTGCAAGTTGAAAATAACCTTGCCGTGCTGAATGGCAACCACACGGCGGGTGGTGAAACTGCGTCCATCGCGGAGGCGGTCTACTTCATACAAAATAGGTTTGCCAGGGTCGCCGGGCCGCAAGAAATATGCATGGAGCGAATGAACCTGGCGGTCGGTCTCATCGACAGTGCGGGCGGCAGCAACAAGAGCCTGGCCAGCAACTTGGCCGCCAAACACACGTTGGCGATTTTCGTCGGGTGATTTTCCCCGAAAGATATTGACCTCAATGGGTTCAAGATCTAGGAGATCGACGAGGTCATTGAGTGAAGAGTTCATGTTCCTCTATGTTGCCACTTTTGGGGCAAAAAACTCTGCTTATTTCTGAGAATTCACTTCTCGCGAAGCTGATCTACAGTAGGTAGTTATGGAAAACACTCAAACTTCATTTCCAAAAGGGTTTCTTTGGGGCACCGCCACCGCAGCACATCAAGTGGAGGGCAACAACACCAACAACGATTGGTGGGAGTGGGAACACCGTGTTGATACCCCATGCAAAGAACCGAGTGGCGACTGTTGCAACCAATATCACTTGTACCCAAATGACATCAAGCTCATCGCTGATCTCGGTTTGCAGGCATATCGCTTCAGCATCGAGTGGTCGCGTGTAGAGCCAGCCGAAGGCGAGTTTTCACTGGCTGCTTTGCAGCATTACAAACGTGTTATTGCTTCGTGTTGGGAAAATGGAGTACAGCCCATTGTGACGTTGCATCACTTCACAACTCCATTGTGGGTTGCTGCTCAAGGTGGGTGGGAAAACCCTCGCACTGCAGATCTCTTTGCGCGCTATTCCGCGAAAGTTGCACAATTCATGGGCAGTGATGTTGCACGTTGGTGCACTATCAACGAACCAAACATGGTTTCCACTATCGGGTATCTCATTGGGCAGTTCCCTCCAGGCAAACGCAGTAAATCATCAAGAGATACTGTCAACGCAGTTTTTTGTGATGCCCATATCAAGTCGCGCGATGCAGTGAAATCTATTTCTTCGGCCCCCATTGGTCTCACGCTGGCAATGGCGGAATTCCAAGTTGATGAACAATCTGAAAACCCAGACGAAATTGCAATGGCTTATGCAAAACGGCAGAGCGGTTTTGACGGCCTCGAGACATGTTTTCTTGAAGCCGCTATTGGTGATGATTTTTTTGGAGTGCAAACCTACACGCGCGAAAGATTCAACGCGCAGGGTCGTATGAAACCAGACCCCGATTCCCGACTCACCATTATGGGCTACGAGTACTACCCCCAAGCTTTAGAGGCCACCATTCGTCGCGCCTATACCGAAACACGAGGCGTGCCCATCATGGTCACCGAAAATGGCATTGCGGTAGTGAACGACCAGGAACGTGTTGAATACGTCAGCGAGGCACTGCGCTGCGTTTTGCGTTGCATTGCCGACGGCATCCCGGTGGAGGGGTATATGTATTGGAGTTTGCTCGATAATTTTGAATGGGCCTATGGGTACGGGCCAACCTTTGGTCTCGTTGGGGTCAATCGGGAAACACAAGAGCGGCACATCAAACCAAGTGCTCGCTGGCTGGGCAATGTTGCCCGAGCAAATGCACTTTTGCCTCTCGCGTAAAGCCAAAAACGGGCTACTATTTTGCCTGTGTCATTACTTCCTTTAAACCCAGATCAGCTCTTGTCCACCACGCGCGCAGTACGTAAGCGTCTCGATTTCTCAAAGCCTGTTCCCGATGAGGTCATTCGTGAGTGTGCAACTGCAGCCATGCAGTCACCTTCGGGCAGCAACATGATGACCATGGGGTTCATTGTGGTCAAAGATGCCGCCAAGCGAAAAGCAGTGGGCGATGTGTACCAACAGTGCTATTCCATGTACAAGTCAATGGACGGCGTGTACATCGGTTCCATCGATAAGGGCGAAGCCAGTGCAAATGATCAGCAGAAGCGTTCTGCAGATTCTGCCGACTTCTTAGGTGAGCACATGGGCGATGCGCCTGCACTCATCATCGGTTGCACACAAGGCGCTCGCCTCGATGGTGCTCCAGCAATGATGTCAGCGTCAATGCTTGGCAACATTTTGCCTGGCATGTGGTCATTCATGTTGGCAGCACGTGCGCGTGGGCTTGGTACCGCTTGGACCACTGTGCACCTCATGATGGAACAGCAAGTAGCCGACATTTTGGACATTCCTTTCGACACCGTGCAGCAAGTGTGCTTGTCGCCATTGGCCTACACCAAGGGAACCGATTTCAAAGCAGCTGCTCGTCCACCAGTCGACAGCATCTTGCACTGGGACCGTTGGTAATTCACGCCAATCTGCGTCGCCATGCAGTGGCGGCAAAGGGGTTCATGCCAGAAGAAGAAGGTGATGCGTTATTCAACGCTGCGGTATCTCTTGCTTCTGACATAGCACATGCACCCATGCTTGAAGTGGGGTCGTATTGCGGCAGGTCAACTATTTGGTTAGGCGCTGCGGCGCGTGAAAATGGCAGTGTTCTTTTTGCGGTAGACCATCATCAAGGCAGCGAAGAAAATCAGCCAGGTTGGGAGTCGCACGACATCACACTGGTCGATGCACATACCGGCAGGCTCAACACTTTGCCCATCTTCCAACGAACTATTACCGATGCCGAACTCAACGATGTGGTGATTGCAGTAGTAGGGCATTCACCTACCGTTGCCGAACGCTGGACAACCCCGTTGAGCTTCTTATTCATTGATGGTGGACACGGTGTTGAGCCCGCGCGTGTGGACTATGCGTTTTGGACGCCACACGTAATGGCGGGCGGCTTGTTGGCAATTCACGATGTATTTCCCAACCCGGCCGACGGTGGCCGCCCACCGTATGAAGATATTTACTTACCAGCTCTCGCAAGTGGAAAATTTGTTGAAATCAGCGCAACAGGAAGCCTGCGAGTTTTACAGCGACAGTAGATTTTGGTTTTCTAATCGGAAAAACAGTCGTGCATAAAAAGTCGAGCACCAGGTGAAGTGCCTGCGATGGCATCGGCAGCCAAAATAATTGCAGCACCCGTGTACGCCGTGCATTCATTTTCAGGAAATGAAATGAGTTGTGGATGCACAATACCTGTGAGGTATGAACCGTCGTTTGTGCGATGTGGGCGAGTCCACTGTAGAAGTTTCTTTGCTGTATCTAGATCGCCAATCGCGGCATACGACAGCGAGCACTCTGCAGTTTCTGCTGCAGTGACCCAGGGTTCATCGCTGACACATCGCACTCCAAGACCTTCCATCACGAAAGTGTCGTAAAACATAGCGAGGCGATCTTTTGCTTGAACAGATTCTTTTGCACCCGTCAGAATGGGGTAGTACCAGTCCATCGCAAAGCGCTCTTTAGGTTCAAAAGCATTGAGGTCGGAACGCACGACGTCGTCAATGGCATCGGCAGCGCGCAAATAAATATCAGCGTGATCATCGAGAAGTGCAGCGACCATTGCGCCACAACGCAACGAATGTCGAATGGAACACGACCCGGTAAGAAGTGCGTAGTCCCAAGGGGACTCGTCAACTTCTTTTGCCCACAGAACTGTTCCGTCAGAACGCCGCATGGAAAGTACCCACTGCAGCGCGGCTTTTGCTGTTGGCCACAATGAGTGCAAAGTCTTTTTATCGCCAGTGCACAGCCAGTGATGCCAGAGCCCGGCAGCCATATACGCACACACATTGGTATCGAGTTTTGCTTCTTTCACACTTCCATCGGAGTGGTAGTAGTTGTGCCACGAGCCATCGCTGCGCTGAACATCGGCAAGCCATTCATATGCATGGCGAGCCTCGTGATGCAAACCGAGGCTGTCGAGTGCCATTGCCGTTTCCACATGATTCCACGGGTCGCAGTGCCCGCCAATGTTCCAGGGAATCATTCCACTCGGAAGTTGAAGGTTGGCAATTGACGCCGCAGTTTGCGCAAGTTCCTCATGCGAAATAACACCGGGAATGTTGATGGTGTGATTCATAGTGCCCGCGCATGATCATGTGATTTTTGGGAGTACACCACGTAGCTCTTCCCAAGAATGGGGCTCAGAATTCGCTCTGCATACTTGGTAGACGCAGGCCGTTTCATAATGTCCCACTCGAGAAATTTCTTATAAGCCTGCACGGCCTTGTGCTCTTCGTTATGTGGCCCAACAGCACAGCGCAACCACCAATATGGGCTATGCAAGGCATGCGCATGGTGCTGGCTTTTTATGGTGAGTCCGGCTGTACGCAGTTTTGCTTTCAATTCTGTTGCGCTGTAAATACGAACATGGCCACCCACCGATTTTGGTGCGTAGTATTCGTCGGAAAGCATCCAGTTAATTTTCTCTGGCCACCAAGTAGGCACAGTAACGCCGAGTATGCCACCTGGCTTGAGCACGCGGTACAGCTCGGCAATCGCGGCTGTATCGGCATGAATGTGTTCAAGTACTTCCGATGTAACGATGCGATCGAATGTGTTGTCGGCAAAGGGAAGCTGAGTTGCATCGCCACGCAGGCATGCAATGAATTGATCGGCTGAAATTTCGCCAGCCTGCGCCATTGCAGCAAAAGTATTGCGAGTAGTAACTACTTCATCCGATGCGTAGTCAAGAGCAACTACTTTTGCACCCAGGCGAGCAGCTTCGAATGCGTGACGGCCAAAACCTGCGCCAGCATCGAGAAAAAGGTGACCTGGTTGCAATTGAAGCTCAGAAAATTTCAAGGTAAGCATCTTTATTTACCACTTCGTCGTCTGATGCGGTTGTGTGGCATGTCGAGTACTTCGCGGTATTGCTCAACGGTGAGTTGTGCACAATGTTTCCAACTCCATCTGCTTGCAACACGCTCACGACCTGCAAGACCAATGCGCTCACGCAATGCTGCGTCGTCTAGGCCGCGTCGAATTGCAGCGGCTAACGCCTCGGCATCTCCGGCTGGGCACTGCAGTACGGTTTCGCCATTTGTTCCTGTGACTTCAGGCAGAGCACCACCATCGGTAGCAACAAGACAAATTCCGGTGCTCATTGCTTCAATTGCGGGAAGGCTAAAACCTTCATAGAGGCTCGGAACCACTGCAAGCTGAGCCTCTGCGTACAGTTCCACAATTCGTTCGTCACTTACACCAGATACAAAGTCAATTGCATCGGTGAGGCCAAGCGACGCAATGAGGTCGGCGCTATGGCCTGCTTTTGGTTTTCCAATAATGGTGAGTCGTACATCGCGTTCTGTACGGAGCTTCGCAAGTGCTTCCAACAAGTATGAAAGACCTTTCAGCGCAACGTCGGCAGATGCAGTGGTAATGAGTTGACCAGGTTTGCGCTGCACTTCAGGAAGCGGACGGAATAATTCAGGGTCAACACCTACTGGAACAAGACGCATGCGGTCTTTGCTCACACCCATGTCGGTGTGGATGTCGTTGATGGAGTTTTCGCTGACCACAACAATACGTGGCATTTTGGAAGCAACCTTGCCTTGCATTTCCACAAATGAATACCAGCGGCCAATTCCGAATCGTTTGTAACGACTCTTCGTGTGGCTCATCTCTAATTTGCGATCTTTGGTAATGGGGTGATGCAGAGTGACGATGGTAGGAATGATTTTTTCTATTTTAAGAATGTCGGTACCCAAGCACTGGTTGTCGTGCACCAGGTCGAAATCGTTCACTCGTTTTTTCAGTTCGCGGTATGCGCGCATGCTGAAAGCTTTTGGTTCTCCAAAAGTACCTTTGAGATACTGGGCGGCCTCAACGATGTTGGGAAGGTTGTTGAGTTCCCAATAAGCCGGGAAACGACCGGGGTATTGGTCGTTGAAAATATCGAGGCTGGGTAACTGGTGAAGGGCAACGCGGGGGTCGAGAATGGGGTAGGGCTGTCCGCCAAATACCTCAACATGGTGTCCTAGGTCGGCCAAAGCCTTGGTGAGGTGACGGGTGTACACACCTTGTCCACCAACGTGGGGCTTGCCACGATACGTGAGATACGCAATGCGTAGCGGGCCATGAGGGTCGGCCGAAAGGTTCATAGGCGGATCATGCTACCGCCTGGTAGATGTCCTCAGCCTGAGGTCTGCATCTGACCTTTTCGCTGATGGCGAAAAAAGAGCAGAGCAAAGGCAATGAGGAAGGAAATGATGATTGGTGAATCACCGAGATGGGAGTACCAGGTTCGCCCGGTACGTAGCTCAATGTCGGCAATTTCTAAACGACGCTCACTTACTTCTGAGCGTTGTGAAACATTTCCACTCGGAGAAATAAATGCGGAGAAACCAGTGGGTGCCACTTGCACAACGGAGCGCCCAAACTCGATAGCACGTAGTTGTGACGATGCAATTTGTTGAGATTGCAAAAGTGTTCCGCGATACGAAGAGCCATTGGTGGGGTTCTTAATAATTGATGCCCCACGTTCAACTCCTTCATTCACACGGCCTCCAAAAAATATTTCCCAGGAAATTGGAGTTGCAAATGAAACAGATGAAAGAGTTTCACCGCTAATAGTGGGATGAGAAAGTGGAATGACACTAATTGCCGGTGTCTTACCTTTAATTGCATCGAGGCGCACTTGATGAACAGGTGCACCGATGGATTCTAAAAAACCTCGCATAGGAATAAATTCGCCAAATGGAACACGTCGAACTTTTTCATAACGGTCAACGATGTCTCCCGTAGGAGTAACAACAACTTGAGCATTGGCGAAATTGTCGGGTGGTACATCGTCGGTGACGCCAATTGATATGGGGGCGTTGAGTCGCTTTGCCTCTTGAGCAATTTCCTTCGCCTCTCGCGAGTTATTGAACGTTGGCACGTCAACAACATTTTCTGGCCATATGACCACATCAATTTTTTGATCGGACGTCAGCGTTTGTGTCGCTGCGAGGTGGCGTAATACAACATCACGTGGGCTGGTATTTGCGGCCCGCGTTCCTTGTGGGCCACCCCCTTGCACATAGGCAATACGCAGTTTCGTATTGCCGGGGAAGTTCTCTCCTGTGGGCGCAATTGCAAGAAGGAGCACTGCTGTGGCGATGCAGGGTACGACAAGTCGAAATCGAGAGAAAAGAATGACAGCAAACTGCCAAGTCAGATACGACACAAGCAGTGCACCACCAATACGACCAAAGCTTGCAAACCAGGTGTTTGATTGCGTCATCGCAAGAGTTGCTATTGGAACACCACCAAATGGCCAAGAAAAACGCAGAGCTTCAACGAGCACATGCGCTATGGGTTGCAGGAAACGTCGTGGTTCTCTGGCGAATATTAATAATTCAGCAACACCATGCAGACACGAAAAAAAGATCACCGTAAAGATGTAGCCAGGAATTGAGATGTACCAGATCCATGCCAAAGTGGGCAGGAACCAGCCGATGCCGAGTGAGAAGCCTGCAAAAAAAGCCTGTTTTCTCGATGCACTTTTTTGTGAGGCTTTATAAAAAATGCCTAGCCCAATGAAGGCAAAGGGCCACCAACCCCAGGGTGGCATAGCAAATGCGATGCATAGGCCAGCCAGCACGCTGCGGTTGCGAACAAATCGCATAGGTGTTTTCATTGGAGACTCGAAATAATCTTTTGGGCGCTCACGACACCTTGCTGCACGCATGACGGAACGCCAATTCCTCTGAAACTCGCTCCTGCCAAGAACACCTGTGGCATTTTTTCAGCTAAGTGTTTTTCCAGATGCTCAACATGGGCAACATGGTGCGGGCGGTACTGAGGAAAACTCTCTTTCCAGCGAGTAATTCGTAGTGCTGTTGGCTCAAGATCAACAAAAAGATGGCGCTTAATATCGGCAAGAACGAAAGAAGTTAATTCTTCATCGGAATGTTCGTGGAGGGGCATTCCATCTCGGCCAAGTGACACTCGCAGAATTGCGGAATCAGTGGTGTTGAGATGCGCCCATTTTTGAGACGCAAAAGAAACTGCTGTAATGAACCTTTGTTCAGGCTTCGGCACTAAGTATCCGCTACCGCTGGCTGTTTGCGGAAGTGATGCTTTGGGCACCGCAAGTGCAACCATCACCACAGAAGCGTGTGCACTTTGCGCAAGTAGTTGTGAAACTTGTGGCGCTGATTCTGCAAAAAAGCCAGCAGAGTGTTTGGCGGGAGAGCACACAACAACGTGGTTCGCGGTAAGTGTTTCACTTGCGCCATTTGCTGTGAAGTGAACTGAGTATTTACCATTGCTAGAAGCGGGCTCGACCGAAGAAACATGCGCGTCGAGGCGAATGGTGCCACCAAGTTTTTCGACGGTCTCTTGAGTTGCCTTAATTAAGGAACCCATACCAGCGAGAGGAGCTCCAAAAATAGGAGTAGCAGCAACTTCGGGTGTTGGTTTGGGCATACGCCGAGCAGTGAGCAAAACGCTGCGACTGCTTGATGCGAGAGCACTCAACTGCGGAACCATTTCAAGTGAAAAGTGATCGGTGTCGGCCGCATAGATGCTGCCCACAAGGGGGTCAATGAGCATGTTGTGTACTTCATTGCCAAAGCGCCGACGCATGTAAGTACCAATGGAGTCGCTTGTAGTAGATGTGCGTGGCAACACAAGGTCGAGTGCAGCACGCAATTTCCCTCGAGGCGAAATCAGCCGTGAAGTAGCGAGCGAGGAAAGTTGTGTGGGTACACCAAGCAGGAGTCCGGCAGGTAGCCGATGTAAACCATTGCGCCATACAGAAGCGTGCCCAGATGATGGCGAAGTGAGTTGGCTACCTAGCCCGACATCGTTTGCTAGTTGAGCAGCAAAGGGCACACGCAACAGAAATGCATCGGAACCTTCATCAACATGAGGCAGACCTGCAAAAGGAGATGTGCGAATAACGCCACCTGTTGTGGGCTGAGATTCCAGAAGTGTGACTTGTAGGTGTGGCGCTGCAGTGAGAAGAGAATGTGCACATGACAGGCCGGTAATACCAGCGCCAATAATGACTACATGATGTTCTGCAGAGACGGATTCTTCTGGCATTTTGCCTTAATTCATTGGTTGGCTGCGTGCACGCGGTGAGCGAGTGCATTCATTATTGCTTCATTGTCATTCACGCATTCTGTTCGCGCAAATGCGAGCCCGTGTTGCTGAGCGCGATGCAAGGCCTCAATATCGAGGTCAAAAAGTACCTCAAGATGATCAGCCACGAAGCCACAAGCACTCACGAGTACACCTGCGACAGGGGTCGTTTGTGTAGCCAGTGCATCGATGACGTCAAGAATGTCGGGACCAATCCAAGGTTCTGGGGTGCGACCAGCAGATTGCCAAGCAATTGACCACTGAGCGTTTTCTTCGAGTCCTAGTTTTGCGGCAACTGCAACGGCGGTTGACCGCAGTTCGGCGGGGTATGGGTCGCCGGCATCAATAATGCGTTGAGGAAGCGAATGGGCAGTGAAGAGCACATGGGTGCTGGTGGGCATTGCTGCCAATTTTGTAGACATATCGGCTGCGAGAAATGCAATGAATGCTTCTTCGGTGGCCCAGCTTGTTATGCCCACAACAGAAATACCGTGTGGCGTTGCTGCTTCTGTTGCGCGACCTATGTATTGGCCAATGCTGAAAGAAGAATAATGCGGGGCGAGTACAAGGGCGATAATTTTTGTGAAACCTTCAGTTGCAAGTTGTTGTACTGCATCTTCAATCATTGGGGCTGCGTGTTTCAGCCCTAAAGCAACGTGGTAAGAGTTTGGAGCGATGTTATTGAGAGCTATCTGCAAAGCGTCACGTTGAGATTCGGTGAGTGCGGCAAGGGGCGACAAACCACCAATGGCCTCGTAACGCGCGGTGAGGTCGCTCAGTTGTTCCTCGGTGGGTACGCGACCTCGGCGAATATCGGTGTAATACGGCAAAATTTCTTCACGGCTACGTGGGGTCCCATATGCCATCAGAAGAACTGCTGTTTTTGCGTTGCTCATTGCGCTGTCCTTTCATGAACATGTTGCACGATTGCGTGGAGTACATCGGGGTTGCACTGCGGCGTAACACCATGACCAAGGTTGAAAATATGGCCTGGGTGTTGTGCATTGCTGGCCAGCACTTCATCAGCTGCTGCAAGGGCTGGTTCCACGCCTTCAAGAACACGATCGGTATTGAGGTTTCCCTGAAGTACAACATTGGCCCCAAGACGATCGCGCACGGCTTGCAGGGTAATAGTCGCGTCGATGCCCATAATTGAAGCACCTGCTTCGTGCATGGCTTCAAGTAGATGTGAACAATTCACTCCAAAATGAATGCCAGATACTTCTGGGTGCAATCGAGATAATTCGGCAAATACATTTTTGGTGTGTGGAAGCACATATTTTCTATAGTCGTCAACCGTTAATGCGCCTACCCAGCTATCAAAAATTTGAAACGCTTGTGCGCCATGTTGGATTTGTGCAGAAACAAGTGCAACAGCATGTTGCGTGAGTCTTTCCATCACGCTGTGCCACAACACATCGTTGTTGCGCATCATGGCAAAAGAGTTTTCGTAAGTTCTGCTTGGCCTTCCCTCAATGAGATAGCTCGCAACAGTAAATGGGGCACCAGCAAAGCCAAGAAGTGGTACTTGGAGTTCTTTCACCAACAGGTCAATTGTTTGCATGACATAGTGCATGTCTGTTTCGGGTTCAAGAGGGCGAAGTCGAGCGAAGTCGTCGTTGGTGCGCAGGGGAGTAGGGGCCACGGGGCCGGTACCAGGCGCTACATCGATGCCGAATCCAACGGCATGTGAAGAAACAACGATGTCGCTGTAGAGAACTGCTGCGTCGACGCCGTATCGTCGCACGGGCTGCAATGTAAATTCTGCAGCGAGCTCGGGGTTCTTAATGGCATCTAAAATGCTTCCTTCGCCACGCAAGGCTCGATACTCGGGAAGGCTGCGGCCAGCCTGACGCATAAACCACACAGGGGTGTGCGCTGCGCGCTCGCCACGGGCGGCTGCGAGAAATGGAGAAGGGGACTCAATAGCCCTAGCGGGTTGGCCAGAATGAGGTTGCACCTCGACAGGCTACCTGCGTTGTTGTTGCGTACGAAGTTGAGCTTCGATGCGAGCAATACGGGTGCGGGCCTCTGGGTGAGACGAAAAGATCTTCTCGTGCCATTCCTTTTTTGCCAAGCGGAGCTTGTGGGAATCTTGTAGCGAATTCTCATGGCTAAAAGTGAATCGAGAAAGTGCCGCGGACAACTGTTTCCCGAAGCCAAGTGACACTGCGCGTGCGTCGGCCTGGAACTCGGCGTTTTTTCCCACGATGTTGTTTAAAAGGTGGGCACTCACGAGCGAGGCTTGAAAAATCCAAGCGACCGCAGCAAATAAAGAAGTAATTATTTTGCTCGGTAGGCGGAAATACTGATGACGTTGCACGAGAAATTTTTCAATGCGAAGTGCTGTTCCTTGTAGAAAGAACCCCAAACGCGCGCACGCAATGATGGGCAAACTCAGCCATTGGCCTATTGATAATGCAACGGTGTGTGCACCAAGATGGTGACTCATTTCATGGGCTACTACGCCAGTGAGTTCAGCATCGCTGAGATGTTCCACTGCATATGAACTCACAACAAGTATGTGCCCGCCACAAGCGAAGGCGTTGATGTCGCTGCTTTCGTCGATCGCAACAATGAAACGCGGGGTATGCAGCCGAGCGCTTTGGGCAACAATTTTTATCAGTGGGGCAAGTCGTTCCGATTCTTGTGCATTTGGCGTACGAGTACCGAGGAGGCGAACAACTAAAAGACGCTGCGCAGGAAGAAAAAACATGAGGCCGGCACCAAGCGCAACAACGCAATGGAAAATGAAAAAATTCACTGAAAAAATGAGTGAGAAACACCACCAGAAAAATGACGTAGAAACAATCCAGGCCGGAAGAAGTGCAATGACGGGAATAACGGCGCTGAAGGCAGATGATTCCACCGATTTTCTTCGTTGCCGCATAGTTCTAGGCTAGACACGAAGGCGAGCCAATCATCGGAACGATCTACACTGTGGGCATGGCAACTCATGAAGTAATGGCTGGTGCAGAAGCGTGGTCTCATCAAGGAACTCTCACCACAGGTGTTTTGGTGGTACATGGTTTTACGGGCAACCCTGGTTCAATGCGTGGTCTCGCTGAGGCATGTGCTTCGGCCGGCTTTCATGTAGAAATGCCGCGGCTTGCTGGGCACGGAACCGACGTTGAAGACATGTTGCCGACAACGTGGAGCGAATGGTTGCGTGATGCCGATACTGCTTACGCCATGTTGGCGTTACGTGTGGAAAAAGTGGTGGTCATGGGTTTGTCAATGGGCGCAACACTGACGTTGTGGCTGGCCGCACAGCACCCAAGCATCGCGGGCATTGTTTGCGTGAACCCTGCTACTCAGGCAATGCCTGATGAAATAGTGAGTGCTATTGAAAGCATGTTGACAGAGGGCACTGAAGTGATTCCGGGTATTGGAAGCGACATCGCCGACCCTGACACAACGGAAAATGCGTATCCAGGCACACCCATTCGTCCGTTGCTTTCTTTCATTGCCGATGGTTTAAAACCACTTGCGCAGCAGTTACCAGAAATAAAAGTGCCGTTGTTGCTCTTCACTTCGACACAAGACCATGTGGTCAGCCCAGCCGATAGCGATTTCGTTGTTGCTACGTACGGTGGATCCGTTGAACAGGTGAAACTAGAACGCAGTTATCACGTTGCTACTCAAGACTTCGATAAGCAACTCATTTTCGATGGTGCAGTCAATTTCGCTTTTGCTGTGGCGGAAAGTTAACTCAATGTCACACCTACATATATGGGCAAGTATCCCGAGCCCCTCGACGGGAACGTTGAACCTCGGGCCTGTGCGAATGAACGCTTATGGCCTCATGATTGCGCTTGGCGTAGTGGTCGCTGTGTGGCTGATAGGTAAACGTGTTGAAGCTCGTGGCGTTGGCACGAGTGAAGACATTAGTTCCATTGCAATGTGGGCAGTTCCTGCTGGCGTTATTGGTGCTCGTCTGTATCACGTAGTCACCGATTGGTCACGCTTCTCCAATAACTACGGCGACATTGTGAAGGTATGGCAGGGCGGCCTTGGCATATGGGGTGGCATTGCCCTTGGTGTAGCTGTCGGTATGTGGGCAGCTCGCCGCAAGAGTTTGCCCGTGCTGCTCGTTGTTACTTGCGCTGCACCCGCGTTGGCAATTGGTCAGGCAATTGGTCGTTGGGGCAACTGGTTCAACCAGGAACTTTTTGGCAGAGCAACCACATTGCCTTGGGGCCTTGAAATTAGTGCCGAGAAAACGATGAACACTGGTTTTCCTGTAGGTACTACTTTTCATCCAACTTTTCTTTACGAGTCACTCGGCTGTGCACTTTTGTGCTTCGTGTTGCTTGCTGTGGATAAGAGAATCTCGTTACGACCCGGGCGACTCTTTTTTGTGTACTGCGCCGGGTATACCTTGATGCGTTTTTTCATAGAAGGCCTACGCATTGATGACGCTCATCAGGTGGGTGGATTACGCCTCAATCAGTGGGTATCGCTAGCAGTCTTTGTTGTGTCTGTTGGCTTTTTGGTGCAAGAGGCGCTCTGGTATCGGCGCAGCAAGCCCGACCCGTCTAACGTTGTGCCTTATGGCGACCTCCAATAACACAGCAGCAAACGACACAGTTCTTCTCTCGCACCCGGCTCCCGGAGTAGCGCTACTCACCCTTAATCGTCCCGAGCGTTTGAATGCATGGAACGGTGAACTCTCCGAGCGTTATTTCACATTGATGGACGAATGTGTAGCGAACGACGAAGTGCGCGTACTTGTTGTGACGGGTGCGGGAAAAGGTTTTTGTGCAGGCGCCGACATGGATGCACTGCAATCAATTGGTCGTTCATCTTCAGGTGGGTCAAACGCTGGTGCGCAATCGGCAACAGGTGGTCGCTTGCAGTCATATACAACAACTATTCCCAAGCCAGTCATTGCCGCCATCAATGGTGCATGCGCAGGAATCGGCATGGTGCAGGCATTGATGTGCGACGTGCGTTTTGCAGCAGCTGGTGCAAAATTCACCACAGCATTTGCACGCCGCGGGCTCATTGCGGAATACGGCATGAGTTGGTTATTGCCACGCCTGGTTGGCACTGCAAATGCGCTCGATGTGTTGTTGAGTGGTCGAGTGTTTCTTGCAGAAGAAGCACATCAAATGGGAATGGTCAACGGTGTAGTGCCCGCAGACCAGCTACTTGCTCACGCAGTTGCCTACGCCAGCGACTTGGCAGCAAATGTGTCGCCAACCTCTATGAAAGTAATGAAGCAGCAGGTCTATGCCGACACCACTGCGGCCATCACGGAATCTGAGCAGCGTGCGCTGGTACTCATGAAAGAATCGCTGACCCGCGCCGATTTCAAAGAGGGAGTCGCCAGTTTCATGGAGAAGCGACCTCCTCAATTTGCTCCCGTTACTCGGTAGCATTCACCCTTGTGTCTGAACGTCTCTCTGCCGCCGATGTAGCCAAAGTTGCACGTATGGCGCGCCTCAATATTTCAGCCGCCGACGTAGATCGTTATACGCAACAACTCGACGGCATGCTCGACCATTTCGCCGACATCGACAACTTGCAACTTGACGATGTTCAGCCCATGACCCAGCCGTACCCCCTCATCAACGTGTTGCGTGCCGATGTTGAACAGCCTTGTCTCGACCGCGAAGAAGTACTTGGCGTAGCGCCCGCTGCCGAACAAGGTCGCTTCCGCGTTCCACCATCTGGAGGTGAAGATGAGTAACTTCATTTCAGCTATATCTATTGCTCAAAATGTTGCAAGCGGTGCACAGTCGGCTGCATCTGTTGTTGAAGAACATCTGGAACGCATTAGTCAACGTGAAGAAGAAGTACATGCCTTCAACTTGGTTACAAGTGCAGAAGCTCGCGAGCGCGCTGGCGACCTCGACGCGCGCATTGCCCGTGGTGAAAATGTTGGGCCACTCGCTGGTGTTCCCATTGCTCTTAAAGACAACATGTGCACCCGTGGTGTTCCCACAACATGCTCTTCGAAAATTCTTGAAGGTTGGAAGCCCCCATACAACGCCACTGTTGTCGACAAACTCTTTGCAGCGGGCGCAGTGTTCGTTGGTAAAACAAACCTCGACGAATTCGCAATGGGCTCAAGTACAGAAAACTCTGCATTCGGCCCCACGCGTAATCCGCTCGACACTTCGCGTGTTCCTGGTGGAAGTAGTGGCGGTAGTGCAGCTGCAGTAGCTGCAGGTTTTGCAGCAGTTTCACTTGGTAGCGATACTGGTGGAAGCATTCGTCAACCAGCCGCGCTATGCGGAGTTGTTGGCGTAAAGCCAACATACGGTTTAGTGAGCCGTTACGGGTTAGTTGCTTTTGCGAGCAGCCTCGACCAAATTGGTCCGTTCTCGCACAGCGTTGCCGATGCAGCATTGCTCACCGAAATCATTGCTGGGCACGACCCCATGGACTCCACAAGTATTCCTAAGCCTGCTCCTTCTTTAGTGTCGGTACTTGGTCGCGGGGTAGAAGGAATGCGCATTGGTCGCGTTGCCGACTTGCCCGAAGGCGCCGATGCCGATGTTTTGGCTCGCCTCGACGCAGCATTCATTGCGTTGGAAAAAGCTGGAGCGACAATTGTTGATGTGAAGCTTCCTTCGTTGTCGTATGCGCTCGCCGCGTATTACCTCATTGCGCCGGCAGAAGCGAGCAGCAACCTTGCTCGTTACGACGGCGTACG